>Ga0325414_1001463_pt1 | contig 22867 bp, 12 predicted proteins | sample PopdelMetagenome_8_FD_206183 | JGI IMG/M metagenome (GOLD analysis project Ga0325414, IMG submission 206183) | Populus deltoides microbial communities from Bellville, Georgia, United States - Leaf-PdKOR-R3 | ecosystem: Host-associated > Plants > Phyllosphere > Phylloplane/Leaf | place: USA... | reverse complement strand
GGAATTCCAAATTTCAATCCCCCTACTTAAACCTAAAACCACACAATGGATGGAATGTAGCAACTTATCTGCCAATAAAACCAGGTCTAGATTTTGCAAAACCAATCCGATGCACTCTTTTCCTAATCCACCAAACACACCTAAGAAACAAGATTTTCATTCAGAGACAGTGAGGCAAGCTGGTCCGCTGGATTGTTGATCTGCTGCTGAGCAGCTACAGTCCTAAGAACCTCCATAGCCTCTGCCACTTTTGCCTTCAAAGCCTCTGGTGACTCGAGCAGGTGCAAAACCTCAGTTTGATCCATCTCTAGAAGCATGCCTGTAACCTTGGCTGCTGAATCATGCTCCAGCTGATCCACTAGGGGGTATAGACCCTCACCCAGCATCTGCCAACCAATAGAATCAAGAAAATAAGATAAAACTCTATGCCCAGGGAATCACTGGAACAAGTGAAGACAAAGAAAGTGATGTGGACCCCACCGTCCTTTGCTGTTCAGGTGTTGCATTTGCGAGGGCAGTAGCCAAAGCAGTAATGGGCATGGGCTGTCCGCCAGCAGCATCTCGTATTGGCATGACACCCATGTCATAAGGAACTGAAAGCATGCCACCAGCAACACCTGGCATCGGAACATCTGGCATGTTACGACCAGGTGGGTAACGATAGACGCGTCCCCTGGGAAGCATCTGGAACAAACAAATAGGATAACACATTTAATACAAAGAACATGGGATCAAAATGAACATGATAAGTTAAAAATATCTTCTACTCACCTGTTGCTGCATGAGAGGGACTGGCTGCTGGGTCTGTTGAACAGGGCCACCTCCACGTCGCCCTCCAGGGCGCTGGCCTTGCTGACCCTGCTGAACAAGAGGCACAAAAAAATTTGGCATTGGAGCACCACCAGGCCTCATTCCAGGTACAAGTTGCTGTTGATAGCCAAATCCAGCCTAACAATCAACCATCATTGCTCATTATTGTGCATTATGTGTTTCAAATGAAAAGTAAACATGCAATAATATTCTGCATCTAGGTTCATATAAATGCCCCGCATCAACTTCAGAATTGAGAATGGAACCAAAGAAATAGAAAGAGAAACAATCATTTCCTAGCAATAAAAGCACATCACATCTCAGATACTCAAGCTGCAACGAATTCATATCATAAACATTTGGAACTGCTTCAAGTCTCAATAATATGATTCCAAGCCAACTATCTTGCAGGATTCTTTACAAAGTTCATCCCAGTTTATGCTAAAACTATTGACCACAACAGTCACAGGCCGGTACAGGAGTTACTAGAATCTCATGAAATGTACAAATATCCATTTGATTTAAAAAAATGAATAAAGGACATTGCGCAATGTTGAATGAATCAGTACTAAAAACTCGAAACATCTACCATAAATGTCTGCATTTTGTGAGTGCATATGCACACCTCAACACATGACATTTTCTTTCTGATTATGTCATGGCAAAACCCCTAAATTTAATTTTGTGTTCATATTAATTATTCATTTCTAATTAATTTGATAAGTTAACCCTTGTGTCCTCAAGAACACATTCAAGCGACCCTTTAGCTTCTTCGGTCACCTCTCAACAGAAGTGGGGATGGAGTGCTGATGTAAAAATAAATCACCATAAATTAGGCTACTTTGAAAAAAAAAACCCTTTCAAATTCCAATCCCAGAAGCAGCAAGGAATATAATTTATATATTATTTTTTGTTTATATATATATATATATTATCTTTTATTGAGGTAGTTATAGAATGTAAAAAGGTTATCCTCCGCTGTAAATTGTGTAATTCTTTTTTTAGATTAATTTAATCTCTTTCCTAGCAGTAAATAATAATGATGATAATAAAAGTAAAAATAATGATAATAAAAGATCCATTAAAACTGGAATCTCCTTCCACAAAAAACTATGTGCCAGTCCTCTTCATCACAACCCTCTCTTGCATCACACCTCCCTCTTTATGTTTTTATTTGGACTCAATTTGCTTAGGATCTTGAATAAGGGGACTTGAAATAATGCTAATTAGGAGGAGGCAGTTGAATGATAACTATAACTCTTTCTAATTCAAAAGACCCTCTCCTTAAATTCATGCTTCTAATTCTTCATTTGATTCCACTAAAGCTTCAGTTTCAAGAGCCCAATTTCTGGGTTTGAGTTGATCTCAATTGCAGGTTCCAGAAATTTTTTATGTTGTTCTTGTCGCAATTTCTGAGTGTGTGAAACCTTTCCTTTTTGTTTTTTTATGCGCATTCTATTTCTGATAGTTCATAATTAGCTTAAGATTTGAGAATTTCTAGCTACAACAGCACTCTGACCCCACTTATTGCCACATGATCATAGTTGATGGAGGATAAATGACAAAAGTTAGCTACAAGGGTCAATTAAATGTGGTATGAGAACAAAAGGGTTGATTGACAGAATTAAAATATTAGAGGTAGGAAATTTTTTTGACAAACACAGATATATTTTGGGGTTTTGCCTTGTGTTAATTGTTGATGCATTACATGCCTGACAAGACCTCCTTCCAACAACTACAATTTAAAAGTACACCTCATTTTGAAATATATGGACATGCTGGCCTGGAAAGCCACCACAAATGCATATACTGGAGGAATGGTGTAAATCCCATAATGCGGCAGGCAGGGATTTCAAATATATTCATATAGTTCCAAAAGATCAAAACTGAAAGGGTTATAAGAAATTGCTAAAAAACATTTTCAATATAAAACGAACAATTCAAACATAAAAATGAACTATCATTCTATAGCCATAGAGACATTGACTAGAAGAACCAAATGAATAGCAAATGATCTGGCAATCATGAAGAATGAGGTATCTTTCTATGGCCATAGAGACATTGACTAGAATGAACTATCATTGCCAGATCATTTGCGCTATTCATTTGGTTCTTCTAGCCCATGTCTCTATGGTTATAGAACAATAGTTCATTCTTCTTCTTCTTCATGATCTGGTAAGCATGAAGAAGAAGAAGAAGAATGAACAATCATTCCATAGCCATAGACATTGACTACAAGCAAATGAATACCTGAGGAATCATTGCTGGAGGTCCTTGCCCATATAGAAATTGCTGCCCAAGACCGGGAGCCCCAGGAGGATAAATTTGCATACGAGGAGCAACTGAAGGTGCCATGGCAACTGGCCTCATTTGAGAAAATTGTGCCTGCAAGAAACAAGACAAGTTAGCAACAAAGTCACAAACAACTACAGTAACATTGAACATGCATCAATAGCATTTAACAGAAAGGAAGTGATCACATGTTCCAATAGAAAATAAACCACGATAGTTACCTCTCTTTTTCCTACCACCAATTGAATGTGATTTCATACATGTTACATAGATATCACCCAATAGCTAAAAGAACGAAACATGCTTGCATCAAAAAATGGTAGGCATCATGATCCCATAACCATCAATAGCATTGCTTTTCAGGAGGTGGCATCTCCATGGTCTTGCCAGAAGAAATGACAATATGCTAGAGAAACAATCCACTTGAAAGTTAATACACCTCCCTTAGAAATACCATGGAACTGTTTGAAGAGACTAGATATATAAGTTGTTAAAAGGTAAAGTTGTTAAAAGTACAAATGCACAATAAAAAATACAGTACATAGTAGGTATCAAGTAAAAATGCCTTCGAAAGTTCATACACTTACCTTAGAAATACTATGGATTCAATGCGACTAGATAAATAAATATCTCAGGAAGAAGAAAAGTTTAGAATGAAAAAGAAAAGTTGTCAAAAGTACAAAAGCACAATAAAAATACAGTACATAATAAGTAAAGTATCAAGTAAAAATGAAAATGCCTTCCAAACAGCCAGAACATCCAAAAAATACAATAAGTAACTTCATGGAGACAGTATGGAATACTAGAATATTTTCATCAAGAACATTTATTCATTTGCACCCAAAATAGTACCTGTAGCCTTGCTCTTCTCTCTTCCTTCCGTTGAGCAGGGGCAACATACAGGGGTTTGCTAACAACCATTTTTCCATTCATCTCTGCAAGCTGTATAAAAATAATAAGGATGAATATGAACTTAGATTACAGTGTGGCAGCCATGAAGCTCATAACTTACAGCTCTAGATGCTTCTTCAGGAGTTGAGAACGCAACAAATCCAGAACCTCTGCTAATACCACTAGGGTCGTGCATAACCTGTAAAATTTGAAAAGTGAAAAATGCTTGAATGTCAACATCCATGGGAAGAAGAAATTGTGCAGGGCTGATTTCCTTCATATATGTGTAGTATTTACATACCTTGCACGAAGTAATAGTGCCAAAGTCAGAGAACAATTCCTTGAGTTTTTCATCATTAACGCTATCGTCCAGATTCTTGATATACAAATTCACGGCTTGGTATTTTTCAACAGACTCCATGCTCTGCTCAAATCGCCCTTTCAGTTCAAGCTCTCTTTCAGATTTTTTTTGGGCTTTTCCAACATACCACTCCTTATCATCAAATTTCTTGCCGTTAAGAGCCTCTACAGCTTTGGCAGCATCATCTACATTTTCAAAGTTGACAAATCCAAAACATTTTGATTTTCCATCTGCATCCCTCATCACTACAGCACTAGTAATTGCTCCATGTTCTTCAAAAATACTCTTCAAGTCTTCGTCTGTTGTGGATTCAGCAAGATTTTTCACATAAATGTTGTTGAATTTGATGTTACTTGGAGCACTATCTCTTTCCTGTTTGCGCAGAAAGCGTCCAACATACACTTGTTTATCATTAATCAGCATGCCATTTAATTTATCTATTGCATTTTGAGCAGCCTCTTCACTGTCAAATTGTACAAAACCATAGCCCTTGGACTGGCCAGAAGCATCAGTAGCGACTTTGCAAGAAAGAATATTACCGAATGAAGAAAACGTGTCATGTAAAGCTTTGTGATCAATAGTCTTGTCCAGATTCTGAAGTCCCCAAAATGCAACGCAGAATATAAGGTCAGGGTTAGTCTAAGGCATCACAAAAGAATAGGCAAGAACAGAAGCCCATGCAGCTCCAAGGCAGTTTTGTTTTCAGAATATATTACCACAGAAGTATAAAAAGGATCAATATAAAGCCTTTCCAATTGGAGAATTAATATCTTAGTAGCATAAAGAAAAGATTTGAATTCCAGGCAACCAAAATAACCATCAGCTACCTTAAAAGAGATAAAAGAAAGAAAAGTCAAATAGAACAGTGAAAGTGAAAACCTTGATAAATATATTCGCCATGCCACTCTTACGAATACTTGGGTCCCGATGTGAATACATGATCCTGAGAGGCTTGTTATTGAGTGGAGTGAAGTTTAAGACATCCAATGCCCTTGCAGCTGCAGATGAGTAAATACATAATAAGCATGTGCAGTGAAGAACAAAAGTAAGACAACCATGAGCTTCAAGTAAAGTGTTAGTGTCATTAAAGCAAGTGTGGAAGTGAGCTGTCAACATAGGCACTGACTAGTGATACCTTGCATATGTTTCTTTAATTAAGAGTAATAGCCCAACAAACTTCTATAATATGATTTTCGAATTACCACATACATGGAAAAGCCACTTGAATGCTAAATCACTTCAAAAGCTAGGGGCGTATATTACATGGCCAAATCATCCTACACAAAATTCAAATCAATCGCTACCACCTCCACCTTCTGTATATTATGGGTGTGTCTTCCCTTTCTATCTTTACACTCATGATTCACATTCTCAGATGTGAAACCTTTGCATCCCTGGGAATGGGCAAGATTGAGGGAGCAAGTAGGTTTAATGTGTATTACTAAAGCCACATCCTAACTCCCATACATGGATTATAGTTTATATACATGCTATTCCTTTATGGTTCAAAATTCTGATCACAATCCTATAAAATCTCACCCATTTGATCCAACCAGTTGTGACTCTGAAATTAAAATCTTGATCTCTCCAGCTAGCTCAATTGTGAGCATAAAAAAAAAAATGAAGGTCACACAATGGCAGAGCAAGTACAGGTATTAGTAGCATAGCAAAAGGTGGTTGATCCACACTCTCCGCAGATCATAATAGATCCAAAGGAGAAAGAAATTTTATGCAATGGTTTAGTGAGTGAAATTAAATTGATCACTCCTGGTACCAAAAGTCCTCCAGGCTATGTAGTCTCACACAACCCAATCCATATAAGTTTAAAAACTCGCACGGGTTCCTACTTAACCTAAAGTTAATGGGCTTTAGAACATATCTTCCTAAGACTTATCTTCTCAGCATGGTCCCTCAACGTAACTTCATCTATGGTACTGTATCATTTGCAAATACCGCACAGAAAAATTCCCACTCTTTCTTAAAGAATATTTCTAAATGATAACGGATATTTTTTAAGCATGACAGCAGGAGTTATAGAGTCTAGGGCATTACACGAACTCGTCAATCCCTAGGTTACACTGGATACATGGTTGACGTTACAACAACAAAAAACACTACCATATCCAGTTTTTATTTAATACAAATTTGAATTTTTCAATAAAAATTAATTATTCTGTTAGATTCGACAATCTTCATCTAGATGATTAATTAAACCACACCAGCAGCTTAAATATCTTACGCATTCACATTTTTCAGTAATGTAAACTCAAATTTACAATAAGAAATGCAATTAAAAAAATATTAGTTCAGGGAAAATGCTAACCATCCTGAGGGTTGCTGTAGTTAACATAACCATAGCCAAGTGATCGCCTGGTGCTCAAATCCCTACAGACCCTAACCGAAACCACCTGACCGACCTGATTAAACAGATCGTAAAGCTGCGAATCAGTCACGTTGAAGTCAAGATCTCCAACATAAAGCGAAGTCGGCACAAACTGGATCGCTCCAGGTCCCGCAGCCACTCCGTTGGGTCCAGGTACTGGAGCCGCTGCTTGATGCACCTGAATCTGCGCCATCTCAAATAATAATAATAAAAATAGCACACAGGCCTTCTAGATCATTCAAATATTTTCAATTTTTTCTTTTTTTGTGAACTTTGTATTTCCCTCTCCTCTTGCTATGATTAAATTAAAATCTAGAGACCGAAAAAAATACACAGGATTCTAAACTGGAAATTTAAGACCTAAAACAAGTAAATTTGGGGAGGAGAGGGATAGGTAGAGAGGGATAGATTCATCGGATGGGAACCGGGCGGGATACGACGGAGAATAGGAGAATTTTTTTGGGATTTTTTTAGGTGGGAGGGCAGAACAAACTGCACCGCACCGGTAAATCAGTGACTGGTGCAGTTTATATATTGAGGTTATTAGGAGAAAGAACCCTTGTTTCGTTATCAGAGAGACTTTAATTGTTGGCCGTTCGATCATGTCGCGGCCCCTTGACTGGGGTTTGTTTGAACGGTTATAACGAATCCATCTTGATGATGATTAAATAAAGTCAGGTATGTTACGTAACAATTGAGCGCACGGGACGCACGGCTGGGTTAGTCAAATCCCCCGCATAGGTCTTTTTACCCGCAATAATTTTATTTTTTTACCGCTACGAAATAAATACCTTGGAAATTGCTAATTTAATTTAATTTTTTTTTTGTTAAGAAAATTTGATCCAGCCCAATGGACCAGAGTTTCTAATTTTTGTCTCATTTCGGTATGGTGACTAAAAAGCCCAAAACACCAACTAATTAAGAGCTATGAACTTAGCCGAAATTATTCAGATCGGCCTTAATGCCAAAGTACAAGCCCAGAACGACCTCCTCGGTGGCCCAATCCCATGTTTTTCTTTTTTGGTGCTGATGCTTATATAATTAATAATACGGGGCATCATCTTTGAGCAAAACCCATGGAGGGGAAGGTGCTGTGCGCTTTTATATAAAGCTCGTCTTTGATAGTTAGATGTAACGCGCATTCCATGATAGAATTATGTACTCAGGCTATACACCTACAAGTCTCATCTCTATCATGTAGTCCTGCTAATTATCAACATTACAGATTTGGATCTTCTTGTATTCATTTCTTTATTTTTAGTCAGATTCGTTAAGCCTGAGATATGAAAAATTGGATCTTTGTAACCTGGGGTACTTTCTTCATTATTCCATGCATAATAATATTTATTATATTATTTTGGTAATTATTCTAGGTTTCAAGGAGTTTGAGAAGAGTAAGGTCTGATCTAATAAAAAAAGTATAATTTTTTATCTGATTAGAGATGGAGAAAACCTTTAAATAAGGGTCAGTATTTATTATGTGGTATTATATTTATTTAACTTGTTGTATTTGGATTCTTTTTAATATTTAGATTAAAACTTCCAATTTAATTAGGATTTTACTAGTTAGGAATCTTAAAGCTAGATGTGCAAACCTCATGTTAAGGAGTATAATTCCAAACCAAAAAACAATAAATTAAGAGAAAAATCTTTATAATTAATTAGCGTAGAATCTTTGATGAAATAAAAGTTTATTCGGCATGCAAAAAGTATTGATTACTAAATATATATTAGACAAGAATAATATGTGGGACAATTTAAGAGTAGTATTTTCATAAATATAGCAAAGTCTCCCTCCCTCTTTTATGATAAAGCCCACACCATTTGTAATGTAAGAAGACTTGAAAACTCTTTTTTTCCCCTCCTTTTCTCTCAAATATTATGGGATGGAAAGTGATAAGTAAGTGATTCTTACTAAAGTAATTAAACCAAATTAGAAAAAATAAGAAAAAGAGCAATTGGGAACTAAGGGAATTGGAGAGAGGAAATGTACAAATTGGAAGAGGAAGAGGGATCCCTGAGAATTATTGCAAAATACTCATTTAGTTGGGTTATTTGGTAATGGTAAGGTGCTCATTTTACAATAAATGTACTTATTTTCTTGAACTATGATATTGATTGAAAATCCCTGATTTTTAAATTTTTAAGGTCTATATAAACTTTAATAAAAATGTCAAATTGTGTAAATTTATAGCAAATAGGGTTGTGAACACATGGATAAAGGTCTAATGTGAGAAATTTAAAACCAATTTAAGAAAATAAAAACCGTAAGTGGCTGGCCATAATTAGGTATATGAGGAGAATTTAAAATTTTGACTAAATAATGTGACATTTTCATATATTAATGAAGCTAAGCCTGTTTTAGCTTGATAAAGAATCATGTAATATGGATTGCTAAAAATATATTTATTATGGTCATACAATGGAATGATGAATTCGTTAGAAAGTTGACTAAGTTGTATAAGTGTTTTGTTTTAAATGATGTTATTGTACTTAAACTTAACTAACATGATGATGAAATTATATTTAATCATGGTTATGATTCATGTGAGATAAAACACAAAGATATTGGGTTATGTTTGAAAATGTGGAAAGATATAAGTATAAGAATTAGTAGATTACATGAATGTTTAGGGTTTTAAATGATGTGTTGATGTTAGAAATTGATTGGGAATTATAATTTAAATAGTTATATTTATTAATTATGTCTTGATTGATGATTTGAAAAAATAAGAAAATAAAAAATATATATGTTGGATGCAAAATGCTAGTAAAGAAAGGAGATTTTATGCCAAATACAAATTGGAAATATGGAAGAAATTGTGAAATTATATTTGAAATACAAATTAGTAATATGAAATGAATAATGATGTGTTTGAATAAGTATGAATAATGGGTAGGAATGAATTGGATACTGATTTTGAATAAGTATGAATAAGGATGTTTCTTTACAAATCAGAAGGAACATTCAAGATTGGACTACAATCAAGGGAGCTCGTACTACTAGAGAGTTAGGTAGGTGCTCGCCACCTTAATTTTTTTATTTAAAGATATACTCTTATTAAAATTTCTTTACACAAGTGAAATGAGTTTTGATATAAAATTACATAAACAAAATTGTGTTAAAAGAAAGTCAACTGTTTGGATGTGAACTAATCATTATATGTTAAGGTTAGCCATTTAGAAGAAAACTAATCATTATATGTTAAAGTTAACAACTTAGACAACGACTGATTATTTATGTGTTAAAATCAACTGTATGGACGAAGACTATATATATATATATATAAGTCAACCGTACTAGCAGAGAATAAACATTTAAAATTAAGTTAGTCATACTAGTAAAGACTGATGGTGTAAAAATAAGTCAGTTATGTTGGCAATAGATAATTATTTGATATTTAAGCGGGCATAATAATGGAAACTGTGTTAGATAATTTTAATCATAACGACGAAGCTTGTAATTGAAAAGGAATAATTCAAAAGAAGTGAAACTATTAAGGTTTAATATAGTACATGAGTGTAAGTTATACCATTGCCGTAGTGATTTTGTGATTGAAATTGCATAGTTTTTTTTTGTGCTAGGTGGAATTCATAATTTTTATCTCATGACATTTAATTAAATTGATGTATATGTTAAGTTTAGAGTAAATACTCTATGGAAAACAGCCTCTAAAAATTCCTGTAAAACTTTGAGCGTGATCCAACGGTCGGATTAAAAGTTCTGGTCTTTTTGAGCCATTATTTTAATCTAGAGTGACCAGACATCTTCTTGAGATTAAATCTATCTCATTGGTTCATAAATACATCTGCTAAATCATCCTCGTAATCTATCTGGACAGATCATCGTCTAGTTTTGGCAGACTCACACTGGGCTATCCAAAATCACCCATTATCGCAAGCCTAGCTACATCAAATACTATGGAAGATTATATTGGCATTCCATTGCATATAATGGTTAAAGTATTGGAGGTCATAGATGATGATAAACTCAAGTTTGAAGTAAAAGAATGCGGTACGAACTACAAGTAGACTTCATAAAAATAGAAAGTATAAAATTAAATATATATTTTTCTTTAGCATGTACACACCATAAATTAAATTTTGAAATTTATAGGTCAAAGATATTTTACTTTGTGAATAGGTTGGTTACAATTTTATATTTGAAGTATCTATTAATTCGAAGTGATCGAGTTCAATTTCTAACTATTAATTAGAGGCGAGTCTTTTAGAAATTCAATTTTATACCAAGACTTTCTAGGTTTAGAGGAGTTTAAGGTGTAATTTAATAAAATAAATATAATTTTTTATTCAATCGTTTGATTGGGTTGGAACTTTAACTGAAGATGCTAAAGGCTCTTTTCCTATAAAGTTAAAATTTCATGATCATCGAAGACAGTGAAAACCTTCAAATAATGGTTGAAAGTTAATATGTGAGATTGTTTTTATTTATATTATTGTATTTATATTTTTTTCTTATTTAGATTAAAAATTTCATTTTAATTATGATTTTACTAGTTAGGATATATGGATTCTATTAGTTATGTAAGTTTCAAATGTAAATCTTTTTACTATAAAAATTTTTAGATCTAGAATTAATATAAATAAAAATATCTAATTTATCTTTATTTGAAGATTCAAACTATTATTCAGAATTTTATAAAATGTCAAAGATTCTCTCTATCCCTTTGTAGTACTAGGGTTGTAATTTTAACCTCAAGACTTGAGAACCCTAGGCTTTTATCAATGATATATACTGTGTAATTTTGACAATTTGTTTTTATGGATTTTTCCCAATTACCCATATTTTTACTAAATGAAGGATATTGCACTTGCGATAAATACTAGAGATAGCATTAGCATTTGGTGGAAGATAATACTTATTTTTCGTCTGTCATGCTCTAATAATTTGGATGAAGTAAAAATTGAGTCAGTATTGTTTTTCTTATAATTTATATATCTAGCAGTATTCTTCCGTATGCATAAGAGTAACGCTACTTTTTTTTTCTTCCTATCTCATTTCTCTCCGAAATTGAAACTAGAAAAATACCAATTTTTAGCCACTGGAGATCTCCTGATGAGGACCACTTCTACTAAAGAGGAATTAGCTACTCTCACTCGTTCACATTTTATATACAGCAGTGATCATCTTTCCCTCCACATATTTTTGGCATGGTTAGGTTTTTTCCCCCTTAATCAATAATATCTTTTTCACCAAAAAAAAAAAAAGAAGAAGAAGCAATAATATCCTTGGCATGGTTGATGTGGAGCCCCACATAACAGTGACTGATATTTTTTTTTCTTGGGAAAATGCATGTCAATCACTGTCAGCAAAATAAAGATAAAACTTTCATGACTCCTTATAGTTGATACGCTACTTTATGAAAGTCTTCTAAGTAGTGCAACATATCATTTTTTTCTCGGTATCGGTGGCAGAAGACACATCTCTTTTCCGATTTGAAAATTGAAACTTGAAAATATGAAGCAGCTAGCAGGCTTAAAAGATTCGAACTTGGTGCGTGGACTTCAGTGTCCACAGGTTCCTCCTTTTAACCTAAAATCTTTTCTCAGCAAAGTTTCCCTAGTCGAAACGATCACACACATCTACAAGAAGAGACCGAATAAAGAGTGACAAGGAGCTTTGGTTCCAAGTCAGAAAATAGAGTACAAAGAGACAATGCCTTTCTTCTTTCTCGAAACAAAGAAAGAAACTAAAGAAAGAAAAGCACGTCAAGGCAGATCATCACAATGAAATTAACAAAGTTGAATGGGATTTATTTATTTATTTCTTTACAACCCCTTCATCTGCCTTCCGGGTGCAATGGGAAAAGCTCGAGAGTTCTATCTCCCTTCTCTCTACATGACCTGCTGTCCTCTAATTCCAAGCACTCAAAGGTCCAGCTCCTACACTTTCTTTTGTATGGACTATCCTCCTCTCTCTCCACCTCTCCCTGTACAAAAATAAGAGTATTAAATATAAACTAAGCAAAACATTCAAAGCTTCGTTTATCAGCGTGAATAAATTAAGAATTAAGTCTTTATGGCTGCTGAGACATACCCTAGTATCCAAAGATATAATGGTAACGGGAGATGGGGTTCTCGGACTATGGCTTAAACCAAGGCTGTTCCTCTTCTGTTTTTGCCTCTCGCGGGCTTTGTGATTTTGGAACCAGTAAAAAACGTTCTTCCCTTCAATCTTGCCGTATCTGCTTAGTTGTGCAGTGATATCTTCTATTTGTTGCCCATTAGGAGTTCTCATTCCTCCCCTATACAACATCTCTAGTATACCTATCTGCTCTTGCGTTGGGTTCCAACGTGTCCCTCCCGGGTGCGTCTCCCCCTATATGCATCCGAATTTTTAATATTTAGCTAAGAAAACCACCGTGCTTGACCTAAAAATGCTTTTCTAGTTATCTTTTCTTTTCTTTTTTGACGTTTTTCTTTGAAAATTCATGTGCCGCTGCTATCCATATGTTACGGTATATGTGTAGTGTAATTTAATTCGATGTCTGGAGTGATTAAGATAGCACAGATCAATCCAAGCAGAAGTAATTAAAAAAAGATAGTATTAGCTAGATAAGAATGATCAGTACCTGAGGGGAATCTTTCTTCTCGTCAGAAGAGGCAAGATTTCTAGGGCCACTGTCGGGTCTAATGAAGCTCTTGAGATCGAAAGAGGCAGCACTATGATCTGTGTTGGCCAGCTTGGGAGCGAGAGGGCGTAAACGCTTGAAACCCAGCGTAAGAAAGGGTTCGTGCTCCCAAAATCCACGTGCCAACTGATGCACCTTCATGCTTCCCATGGCGAAGGACTGAATGATAGGGAGTGGTAATTATATAGAGGATGCTAAAGAAAGTGGGATATGAGGTGGTGCTTAGAAGAACCCAAGACCAAATCATTAGGGGAGGTTGACTTATGATTTCCATTTTTAAAAGAAAGAACAAGGCACACACAAATTTAACACAGAGGGAGAGAGACCATGTGTGATCGATCGAGCGTGTGGGTGTGTGAGTAACTGTGTGTATATGCGTGTGGGTTGGCCCGTCTAATCGGGTCGTTTTTTTTCTTGCTTTCATGATAAGGTGTCCCATGTTTTTCGGTGGCCTCTTCGGTTCTCTCTCAAGCTTTTTTTTTTGTTATTATAGTATAAAGTAGAGAGGGAGAGAATGAAAAAGATTCCTCCAATCCCAAAACTTGAAAATGGAACTTCTTTGCTTTTCAGGATACGGAAAAATATTGCTGACTGAGAGAAGCCAGCGAGTGAATGCCGTCGTCTTGAAGTGGGAGAGAATGTTGAAAAAACAAAGCATATATAATCACAATATATCTATTTGAATGTAGCAGCATACCATATCCAAATCCAACTCCTCTTCTTCGAGAGCTGTAGCTAGCTCCAGTTTCCCACGTAGAATAATAACCTCTCTAAATTATAAAAACCTCCGAACCCCACCTCTTATTCCCCTTTTTCTTAATTCTATGGCAGTATCTTATCGTGTCTTATTACACTAACGTGCTATATAATGTATTATCTCATAAACCACTGATTAGTTGATGATAAGTACGTATTATAACATTGGGGTGAATAATAATTCTGATTCTGTGCGTTATAATTAGTTGTTGAGTGAAACTAGAGCATCGCAGAAGGATCTCACTGACTGCAATCACGGCCATCATGCACTTTGGACTGTCAATAAGTGATTCTGCGTAGCACGTGTGATTTGGTAAATGAATTGGGAGACATTAACAGCAGACGTGCTTGATTAATCTGGATTATCATCAATCACTATAAAAAAACATTTGCCAAATGGTAAATTTATGTTCTTAATTATTATATATATATATATATATGATTGCCCTTGTGGCTGTAACTTTCTCTAGTGGTTTAGTAATTAAGGGTGCCAATGTGGACAGACCAGAGTTCATTGTCTATTTATAGGAATCTCGACTGAGCTGAGCATGTTTTTCCTCTTATGGACAATGTTACGTTCTTGGAAGCAATTGCACTTCAAATACATGTCCTAAACGCATTAAATTTGTTTCCAGTAATTGTGTGGAGAGACCTCGTGTCTTGACTTGGTTGGTGAGTCATCCATTATTAATTTTCACATATTTTGTGGGGGATATTAATGTGAAATAAAAATGTATTGAAATATATATTTTTATATTAAAAAATTAAAAACATCAAAAAATACCTTAAAAAATCAATTTAATATTTTTTTAATAAAAAACTATTTTAAAAAACATTTTAAAAAACATGTTTAAAATGAGGGATAAAGCCATTTTCCACGTGATAACAGTGAAAAATATTAATTTAATATTCTTTTTATATAAAACAAAATTTAAAAAGGATTTTAAAAAACATGTTAAATTAATAAGCTGTTAAAAACATTACGAGGACATTCGATTAACTAATGTAACAAAAATTCTTCAGGCTATGACTCTAGCTGGTGTAACTTTCATGCATCTAGCTGGCTATATTATCCATAAGATTTTTACCTATGGACAAAATTCACTATATTTTGTTTTTTCCGGTGAACAAAGGCTTCTAAGATAAAGATTTGGCGACCGAGTTGATGTGAACCTCTCTCTCTCGACCACATGTTTGCAATATTGTAGTACAATAAGATCCTTCAGCTAACAATGTTTTCGGCCTGAGATATGGATTTGGGTTGCTGAACAACTCATTCTAAACTCTTGGCGGGTTTATACACAGACGACATGCAGACCTTTGGCTTTCATCTTAACATTTAAGCTTATCTGCTCTTGCTTTCCTTGCACAATTTAAAGAACCGACAGCTTGGATTTCTTTTCTTTCCCTTCTTTTTATCATCAACAACTTGGATCTTCGTATAGCAACCAATTCTTGAATTGTATAAAACAAGAAAAGTAGTGAAAGAGATTTTTTTAAAATTAAAAAGGCGTACTTAATTAAAAACACCCTAATTACATCATATTGAAACAAAAGATATATACACTCTTAGTAAAAAAATGTTCGATCGCTCCATTAAATTAAATAAATTAGTAACTTGACTGTGAGTGAAATTTCTTTTAAGAATTCTCAAGAAAATATAAAAGTAACGTGATCATTTTAGTATAGCTGATAACAATGACCTTTAAATTGTTTTCTCAAGAGATCATTTCATGCCTAACGTCTATATATATTCTCAAGCTCTAAGATTACTATCCTAAAATTATAAAGAAACTTTGATACATTTTAAAACGTTAATAATTTTAACTTAAAAAATAACATACCAACTATAGTAGCAAAAACCGACCCAATTTATATAGAAAAAAACCAAACTAACTAGAAAATTAATTAAAGTAAAAAGCAACATTAAAAATTCAAAACCACCATCTTTTAGACCTAATTATTCTTAACCTTAGTTGGTTATAGTAAGTTCATCTTTTATAAACCTAGACCAATAGAACTTTTAGAAAAATTTAAGTATGGTTTGATGGTCGAAATGAAAATTATTGTTATTTTTATTAAACATGTCATTTGATGTGTCTAGATTTATTTTCAAGTTTTGTCTTGTCTAATTAGTTCATAAATGCATTCACCAGAATATTCATATTAGTACCGTCTACTAATACTATCTAAGCCTTCTTCACATAAATCCTGAATCAACTTCTTTCATAACAAAAAACGAGGAATATAAAGTTAATCACCTCTTATAAGAATTCAATAAAAAAATAATAAATAATTAGGTTTTAACACTTCTTTTATAACTCGTCAAAATTCTTATAATATCAATGTAATTATTTAAAACTATAAAATCTAATGATCTCTCCTTTCAAAAAGACTAACAAAGTTGTTTTTCTATTTAAAACATCAACAACATTATTATAAATTTATATTTATATTTATTTTAGATTGAAAACTATTATAAATAAGTTACCCATTTTATGTGCATATAATTACTGATTCATTTCTAGCTATATAATAATTTAGAGCCTCATGATCAAGATATAACACAAATTATTCTCCTATCAGGTAGAGTTTCCAATATTTCTTTAGAGTTTAAAAATAATATAAAACTCTTTATTATGTAATACATAGAGCACTTCAATCCAGTATCGCTTCACTTTTCATTATAGAATTATGTACTCGAGTCTTTTCTATTGGAACAATTAATAAACTTCAAATTCTTACACTACAAATATCACATTCTATCTCAATCAATTCATCAAAATTTGAAAGTATTAAATCTGGAAAATTTGAACACTTAATATGACAATCGGTCAAAGCTGTTAAGTAATATTTATCTAGTTTTATTTATTAATGGTAGAATAGTATTTTCATTTTAACCTATATATAATTTCTTTGTATTTAGGTTAACTTAAGCACTCATAATAAACATATTATTAAGAATTCTAGCCTCCTTTTATGTTTGATCTGAATTACTTTAACATGGTATCAGAGTCTAATTGATTGAACCCTTGGTTTGTTAATTTTATGGAACTTGCTGCCCTTGTAGAAATCATGTTCACCAATGTCAGAGTCACTGCTTGTATCATAATCGTTATCATCATCCACTTCATTCCCTGTAGGATGTTCCAGCACGCTCAATACCAACATTATTTTAGATTCTTCAGCTTCTGCAATTTGGTATTTCTGTTCTGTCTCTGCAATTGTTTTGGTATTTCGTCTTCTCTTCAGTTTCTACAATTTGGTATCAACTTCTGCAATTTGGTATTTCTGTTCTATCTCTGTAATTGTTTTGGTATTTCTTCTTCTCTTCAGTTTCTGCAATTTGGTATTAGTTTCTGCAATTTGGTATTAGCTTCTGCAATTTGGTATTTCTGTTATGTCTCTACAATTTTTTTAGTATTTCGTCTTCTTTTCAGTTTCTGCAATTTGGTATTTGAGTTAATTTTCTGCAAAAAAAATTTGGAGTGATATTTTGTCTTCCGCTTCTGCAAAATCTGGTATTTCGACTATCCTTCAGCTTCTGCAATTTGGTATTTCTGTCTACAATTGTTTTGGTATTTCGTCTTCTCTTCAGTTTCTGCAATTTGGTATCAGCTTCTGCAATTTGGTATTTCTGTTCTGTCTCTGCAATTGTTTTGGTATTTCGTCTTCTCTTCAGTTTCTGCAATTTGGTATTTGAGTTAAGTTTCTGCAAAAAAAATAAAAAATAAAATTGGAGTGATATTTTGTCTTCTTCTTCTGCAAAACCTGGTATTTCGACTTTCCTTCAACTTCAGCAATTTGGTATTTCTGTTCTATCTTTGTAATTGTTTTGGTATTTCTTCTTCTCTTTAGTTTCTGCAATTTGGTATTTGCGTTCAGTTTCTGCAAAAAAAAAAAAGTGGAGTGATATTTTATCTTCCGCTTCTGCAAAATCTGGTATTTCGACTTTCCTTCAGCTTCTATCATGGCATCTACTACCAAAGAGATTGTTTGGTTACGTTGGTTACATGCTGATATGAGAGTTTTCTTTTCTCATCCTACTTCTATGAATTGTGACAACCAGAGTTTTATTTAGATTGCTCACAACTCGGTTTTTATGAGCGAACTAAGCACATTGAGATCAATTGTCATCTTACTCGTCATCATCTCAAGCATGACACCATTACTTTGCCTTTTGTTCATTCTTCCTTGCAGATTGCAGATTTCTTTACCAAGACGCATTCCATATCTCGTTTTTGTTTTCTAGTTGGCAAACTCTCGATGCTTGTAGATGTTGCATCGTGAGTTTGAGGGGAGATGTTAAGTAATATTTATCTAGTTTTATTTGTTAAGGGTAGAATAGTATTTTCAGTTTAACCTATATATAATTCCTTTGTATTTAGGTTAACTTAAGCACTCATAATAAATATATTATTGAGAATTCTAACTTTCTTTTATGTTTGATCTGAATTACTTTAACAAAAGCCACTTCATTTTTGTTGTTTTTTTAAACTAGAAAACCCTTCTAATTTTTCATTAAAACTTAAACATGAAATTATGCTTCGCTTCTCTTAATTGTCCCCACTTTAATTCATATGTTAATAGAATTAGATTTAAAAGAATCCTTTTGTTTTTTGTTCAAATAACTAGCACGTTGTCCTTTGCTAGTTAAACCAGATAGCAATTTAATCGCTATGTTTAGCATCCACGACCTCTACAATAGTAAAGGTTAAAAAAGTTAAAACATGAGTGCCTCATGGGTGATTCTTTTGGGAATTACCTCTTCGAAGTTGCATTGTGAAGCAAAAAGTTGCAAAGTGAAAAGCCATCATAGCTAGTAACTCTAGAAAGAGGAAGCTCGCTTCCAAAAGCGATCTCTTTGAGGTTAAATTTTATTGGCCAGGTGTCATTCTAGCTTGACGACAATACGTGGGGTAATGATATCAAATGTTGACATATAATTAACCTATGAGCTTGATTCCAAGTTTTTGGCCTAACGTACAATATCCCGTAACTTGATCAAACCAGCACCACCACCTTCAATCACGACAACATAAAATATTTACCTCTCAAATCCCAGTCTAGTTAGAGACAGGGAGTCATGCCCTTGAACCCGACGTCCTCAGCTGTTTTGCAATTACATGACTAAAGCATGCAGCAGATGCCATGAATAGACTGCTTAATTTAATTTGTTAATTAATTACCCGCAACCATATCACAGCTGTTTATAGAATAATCGCATTTGAAGTGTGGAAAGGGGGCAGAAGCTTTGAGACCTCTCTCATTCTCTTGAATTGACAGTGATAATTAATTATTAAACACAAGGGTAAGCTGTTTCTACTCTAAATTAGTGGCTGCTTGCTTGTAATTAGTTGGCACCTCTGTGCAATACCTGGCTATAAGCAAATAAAGACATAAACCTTCTTGAAAATGTGAGCGTTATACCGTGGGGGCTAAAAAAAATTATTAGGAGATTTTTTGGTATTGTTATAATTAAACCTGAAAATATAATTGTTTAATTTTTTTTATTAAGATAATTTTTTTTTTATTAATGGGTCTCTTATTTGTCTTAGCAAATACATGATTTTTAATTAGAATTATTGTTTCTGTTAAAAAAAACATTTTGTGATTGTTAAAATTAGGTAACAAAATATATCAAAATAGTATGTTTATATATATTTTGTATTACTAAAAGCTAAAATAATTATAAATATGATAAAATCATGTTTAAAATCTATTTAGAATTTTGAAGGATAAAAAAATTGATTTCGATCGAATTTCCATGAATAATGTTGTGTTAGTTTTATTATTTTCACATCAACTATATAATAACTGAAAAAAATATTAAAATTAAACTAAAAACTTATAATAATATTTAAGATTCATGTCCAAACTAAAAGGTAAGAGAATTTAATAAATAAATTTAAAAAAAAAACAAAAATATATATATATTAGGCCTGACCCACCAGTAATAGCTAGACCAGATTCGTGTGGGCTGGAGTCACCCTCCTTTTTTATATATATATTTTTTAAAACCCACAAGTAACATGGTGTGAAAATATTGTCATCCTAATCTCTTTTACCACAACCTCCATGTTAGAAATGTGAAAATGTGGACTCCCACTCTAGCTACGGACGGTGTGATATTGATATTCAAATAATTATAAAATATATTAATAGTTCACTATTTATATAAATAATAAAATATCATAAAGAATCCCAAATTTTTTTAGCTATGCAGGTTAATTAGATGGCTATAAAACAGAACTAATACATTAATTTTTTTCTTCCAATCAACAAAATTAGATTAAACAACAAAACATCAAGACTAAATCAATAAGCATTAACCGTAAAGCGATCACATCGAAGAGAATTGCTAGCTGTTTTTTCGTTTCTCGAATACTAGCTAGAAAATATAATGATTAGTTCCTGCATTGATTCAACAAATGCAAATTTAATTCAGGGCTTAGAGCTTTCCCTACGTCGAATCAATACCTCTCAACAAACAAAGTGAGGGGCAATTAATCTTCCAGCATGTAATACACAATTATTGAAATTTGATCGAAGGTTCACGTCACCGGAGGAACACACGTTGCCGGAGCATTTTCGTGGAAGAAGCCAAGATAGGATTTTGTTGTGATGTGTGATGGTGGTCAAAGATGGAGAGGGGGGGTTGCGAAGTCGAGTTGCATGATACAAGTGGATCCCAGACAGTGGAAGAAGCGGTGGGAATGCATCATTGCGGAAGACAATGTCATCATTTGCACGTGTTCGTGGACCCCACTAAACTCCATGATAAAAGTATATCATGCTATTGCACGAGCAACACGAACAAAGCTACAAACCGTAGCTTTGGACCGCTAAAATCTCAGTTGCAGTTTAGAGAACAGTCCCCTCTGTCTGACTCTGTCCCTCTCGACAGAGAAACGGAAGTCTCTCTCCAAACGACCGATCAATTGGTTGTCAGGTGAAGAAAGAATCAAGCAACTCCAACTGTACTAGTTATGCTGTGTTTATTTCCAATGCACACAAGCACACAAAATTACAATATAGCCTCAGATCAATGTCTGATTTACATGCCAGCATAACTTACACTCTCACTTTCAATATACCTGCACCGTGTTAAAATTAATTAATTGTAATCAGAATAGTTTTTAGCACAGCAACAAGTTTTGCTCAAAGAATCAGCGTAACATGTGTTAATTAAATTAAAAAGAAACTAAATGGTCTGCTGGTTTTACTAGGAGCAAGAGAGTGGATTTTAATAGTACTGCACATTGTCTTTTTTTATTGCTCCTTTAATTTTTTTTCTAGTTACAGTATTTTTTTTAATATAATTTAATCTTTTTATGTTAAGTTGATTTCAAGTTATATCTGTGCGTATATTTTGATTAACTTAATATGGAGTTCTCGTAATATAAAAACAAACATCTTGACATTAAGTTAATACTCGATTTGATAAAATAAATTTGATTTTATTGATTTAAAATAATTGAAACTTTAGGGACCAGATTTGAAATTAAAATAAATATTAGACCTCTTTTTCTTTCTTTCTTTTTTCACTATACTCGAGGCATGTTTTATGTATTTCGGTCCTTAAAGTTTTTTATTCATTTTGATCCTTATTTTTTAAGGTTTTTACTTTTTGATATAAAACTTTTATTTTGTTGATGTTTTAGTTCATGAATTTGATACAAGAGAGAGAGTTGCAAAAAGTTATGAAGGAGAAAGAAAGTGATTGGTTGACTACATTCCAATAAAAAAAAATTATTCTTGGTAACGGTGGTTCTAACTATCATTATGTTATTTTAAACTTTTATCTTAATGGAAAAAATATATAGAGACTTGAGAATGTTTTTTCAATCGAGTTGGTTTTTCATTTTTTGCACAATGAAAGGTTGATTTGAGGTTATAACTTATAAATAGCGATGGTAGTAGGTATTCATGAGTCGAATTTCTTAATACCAATACCCTATCCATTATCTACCAGTAAAAAATTAGATATTCATAAATTATCTATTAGATCCATTACCTATTGTTATTTATTAATAAAACAAAATAGTCAATGTATGTATGTATGTGTGTGTGTGTGTATATATATATATGTGTGTGTGTGTTAATGTTAAATGATAAATATTATTTATATATATGTGTTTTATGTTAATATAAAGGTACGTGTATATCATATTATATTAAAAGAAAATATAAATATTCCATAAATATATTTATATAATATAAATATATATTTCAGGTTAGGTTCAAATGTATTTCAGGTCAAGTTTAACAATATTTATACCCTACTTATTATTCACCGACTCCAAAAAATACTCACTCATTTAGATTAGGTTAGATTTGAATTTGTCGGATTCAGATTAAATTTTCATCCTTAGTTACAAGTAAGAAAAATATATCAACAAGGAAAGGGGAAATTACAATACAAAATTATTTATTTTCAACCAAGTTTTAGTTACTACTTAAAAAACAATTTCATTACCATATAATAAATATTAAAAAAAAAAACTCTTTGCATCACAAGATCAAATATTTTCACAACTAAACGAGGTTTTGTTTTAAGATACTCAACCTGGTCCTTAGTGTAATTTTCTAAAACATGTCCTCTAGTTCAAATACACACGCCTTGACTGGTCCCTTGATTTTTTTCCACGAGACTCAACTTGTTCTCGGGTGCGAGTTTCTTTTCACACAGGCCCGTAGTCCAAAAATTGTTTAACAACA
>Ga0325414_1001460_pt1 | contig 22879 bp, 11 predicted proteins | sample PopdelMetagenome_8_FD_206183 | JGI IMG/M metagenome (GOLD analysis project Ga0325414, IMG submission 206183) | Populus deltoides microbial communities from Bellville, Georgia, United States - Leaf-PdKOR-R3 | ecosystem: Host-associated > Plants > Phyllosphere > Phylloplane/Leaf | place: USA... | reverse complement strand
TGAACAATAAAACACCACGACCTTTAGTTTATTTTAAACAAGAATAATTTTTAAACATCAATAAAACTACAATAATGCCATGACTGCACAGTAATGAAACAATAAACACCATCACTATTGGTTTATTAGTAACTAGCAATGTGCAAAGTAATGTGATTAATAGTCACGTGCCATCACTTTCATAATAGGAAAGTTGTTGTTTTTTTTTTTTTACCAAACTAACACAGTAGTTTGGTAAAAGTTGTGAGGATATAACATAAAATTAAAAAAAGTATTTGGAAATAAGGCACACTTTTATGTAACTGCTAATGAGAAATTATGATTATATTTAACAACAACTAATAAGAATAACACGTGTTGTTTATCATAACCTAACCCAAAATTTATCCTAAATCCAACCTTAAACAACCTTAATTTCAAATTAACCTAAAATCAGTACCTAAAATACCAAACCTCAAACCTATAAGTTAGAGTGAGATGTTTTAACATCATTTTGTTCATTAAGTATAACCCCAAATTAATGTGCAAAACGTTGTTTTAATTTGCTAGGTTTAAAGATATTTGACAATGATAATATTAAAATCAAGGGAAAATAATATTACAAAAATAGTAATAATAATAATAATAATAATAAAAACTCATAACTAAAAAATATCACAATATAATAACACACTTGGGCTTATCTATGTCTTCTGCAATAACGAGTGGATAAGTTAGCTTCGTCAATAGCATGACTTTCACTTATTTGTTTAATTTTTTGGTTTTAGTTTTTTTTTAAGAGCAGAGACCATGAAAAGGCTGATAAAGTTTTAAATAACTCGATTCAGAATAATAATTATATTTAAAATTATAAATCTAAATAGTGATTATGTAAAATTATATTATTTTTTCAATGCGTCATTTTTCTAAAATATTTAAGTAAGTGTCTAATTTTTTTTTAAAAAAAAAAACTCAGGAAAGTTGGACATTGTCACCAACCCACCATCCTATTAAAGTAATCTTATGCTTGGCTATATAAGGTAGGGTAGAATTGATGGCGCATCAATAGCTAAAAGAAAAGGTAAGGTTAGCTGCTTTTGACCCAAGCTTTCTTTCTTCTTTGATCTTATCTCTATATATTTTCCAATATCGCAAGCTCAGCTTCTCAAATCAGGACCCCTAAAGGGGGTTCCAATGGAATAAAAAGCCACAAAGCCGACCCTCGGTTGAAAGGAGTTCCCTCCCCCCTCGCGTTTTTTACTCCATATTTACATGCCTTTTTCTTGATATATAGGAGGTTTTGGAGACCCAGGTAACATGTAGCAAGTCTTTGTCTCAATGAGAGAATACATCATCAACTTAGTATATTAACAAGGTGAATGATCAATGCTTCCTTTTGATCATAATTGATAATCCTAGATAAATTACAAACCCAAATGAAAGTCGACAAACGCAAATAATTGCTGGATATACGGACAATCAAAGCAAACACTAAGAAGAAAAAAAGGAACACTAAATAGTAAAAAAATAGTAGAAGGAAAACCCTTTTCTCCTCTTCCTCATATCTTCACAGGTTAATTCACTGTTCATTGTCTTTTTGTACTCACAGACCTCGATCCATAGCGGAAATGAAGAGAATTAAAATATCAGTGGTTGCCATATCTTTATCCCTTATTTTCCTCTTTGATGTCTCCCCCCCTTTTCTTTGTTCATCTGACCAAACCTTAGGAAAATGAACGAACTTTGGCTCCTAATGATTGCATGATCCTTAAATCAGGGCTTCCACTAAGTTAAAAATATTTTCAGCTCCAAGAATCTTGGAAACTTTGGCAAATTCTTCACACTACAATCTTCTCTGCCTGGTAACGTACGATCCTTTTGTTATAAGAACATATATTTTGGCGCAGTAATCAATGCTACTGCCAAATGGGACACACGATCAGCAAGTAATCAAAATTCTCTTCATTTTGCTCCCCTTCTGGCTACTGCTAAGCAGAATCGATCATAATCCAAGGAAAATGTAGTAAACAAGAGTAATTGGTAATGCTATCAGCATTCCAAAGATAACCCTGTATAACAAATATGGAAGAAAAAATTAGCTTTTCTTTTCTTTTTTGATATACTAACACGTATATGCTATTTAGATGTATAATAATTTATACTAGTATCTAGCAATATTTTAGTACTTACGCGGTGCTAAGAATGGCTGGATGGACATTGTACTCCTTGGCAAACACAAATGGAACAATTCCTTGTGGCAGTGCAGCCTATTGAATAAGAATAAATTAATAGTGTAACTTCACGACCAAATTCACAATAATTAATAATGGCAAGCAATTAGAATATTAACTACAGGTACATGTAATAATCATTGCAGTTAATTAATTAATTATACTGTGAAAGTAAGTTTTACCTGAACAATAGCAACGTGAAGGAGGGTGCCACGCAGGCCGACAGCAATTGAAGCAGCGGCCATCACCGCAGGGCCAGTCAAGAATCGAACAGCCATGGCGAATGTGGCAACCGAATTCCCACAAGCAATTAGCTTCGGTTGTAAAGCCATAAAAAGACCTTTCACAATAACAACCAGTTAAATCAGTACATCTACGGAGAAATTAATTAGATGCTAAAATCTTTAATCTCTCATGAACTCAACAACCTTCACTAATAGGAGAGCTGGAACGGGCATCTATCACTATTCACAACCTACACCCACCGTCCCTGGACCGCAAGCTAAACTGGCCCCATATGTCGGATGGTCAATCTATTTATAGTCCAAGGACAAAAACCCTTTGATTTCTTGTGATTTGGTCACAACTCACAACCATCCATTCAACTGTGAGTTGTAGCACCCATACCCTTAACTTAGACCAATGTAAAACCTGTCCTTGTACCATGATGCCCTACCGAGCCAAAGTACCTTTAGACCCTAGTGTGGTAACAAATGTGCCACATCCACTCTCTGGTCTCTACAAAGACCCGAGCCAAAAAACACTCTACGCATATAGGAACAAGTATATAACATAGTATTGTTACTGCATGGTACTGTGTAAGTATATGAGTATGTGTCCTTTTGAATGGTCCATTAATTCAATATCGACTGAATGTATCGTTTGAGCACTTGTGTGACCGAGGAGACAGTGAAAGGTTAAAGAAAAAATGATTACGTTATCTGAAAATCACAATAATTATGACCACTCACCTAAGCTGAACATAGCCATTCCTAGTCCAGCATCAGACAGTATGGAGATTGACTGTTTTATTATTTTAGGCATTTCCACATGCCACCTGCAATTTTTTTTAAAAAAACAATCATTTAGTAAAACACCAAATATATCAATCATAGTATTTGCATACTATAAAGTAAGATTGTTGACATTTCAAATTAATTAAACCAAGGAAAAAATAACTATAGATATACAAAATCGATAAACTAACCGGAAAGCAACTAGAGACCAAGTGAGACCAATGAGACTGGAGTATGTGTTGGGGTTTCGAATAAGTTTGCGCCAAACCATGATCAATATCAAACGGGTCATAACGCTTGCCGGAGGCATCTTCCTACTGCCACCGGAATCTGGAGCTTCGGCTGCTTTTGGTTGCAACTCGGCTGTTGAGCTGGACCCTAGTTTGTTAAGTCCAGTAGGCCCCTCCTTTTCCCTTTGGTCGTCATCTCCTTCTCCTCTGCCCGCAAAACTGAAGGCCTCGCCAGCAAAATCTCCATCTTGTTGTGGAATAGCTTAAAAATGCAAATACAAGTTAGACTAAAACATCAAAACGTGTAAAATGGTTAACTGATTAATTGGATAATTAATTAGCTGTGCTCATGTAGCTGTGAGTTAATGTACTTTTGGTTTCCCCATTTTGCGGATGGTCAGCAACCAACATCCTGATCTCCTTGGCGCCCTGATCAGACCGTCCAGATTGCTCTGATGCACCAAAATCAGCCCCACCGAATACGTGGAGCCCACCTCCTTCAGAAACTGGTGATGCACTCGAGCTCCACACGAACATGTGCAGCTCCTTGGCATCATGGTTTGCCTTGCTATTTTGCTGCTGCTGATTTTTTGCTGTTTTAGTAGTGACAGTAGAGGCAAATTCAGGATTTGGTGCCGGATAAGACGTGGGTACTGTCTGTGCTGGATAAAACCCGAATCTAGGAGAGGATAAAGTAGCCGTTGGAGCACAATTTTCTTCGAAATTAGACGGCCTTGGAGTTGGCCCTCTTGAAGATTGTACTGAGTACAAATCAGCCGGGCCGAGATTTGAATGCCTTCCAGGGAATCCCTGAACTCCCATCATGGAGTAGAAATCTGAAGGGTTGAAATTAGACCCTCTTGGAGTAGGATTCCTTGAAGAACTCAGGCTATAAATCTCAGCTCCAGTAAGATTTGATGGCCGAGGAGTCATTCCAGAGAAAGAACCCGGCCCAAGAGACCGCCTGGAGGCATTAGATTTCCTGACAGTCACATGTAACTTGCCATCATCACCGATTTCAGCATCAGTTTCCAGAAAATCTCGGCCATCTAAAGAGACCACGTCAGAATCAACCTTAAACGAAACAATGGAGGCTGCAGTTTCAGGAAATTGCTCCATGATCAACATCTTGGCACCTCTATACTCGAAAAGAAACAAGAGGAGAGTGTACCAAATGATACACTGCAACACCACAATTTGAACCATTAGGCTTCCCGAGTAGCTGCCGTACATGGCGGTTAAAAGAGGAATGCCCATGACAAGAGTGTTCGGAAGAGTCGAGACAGAAAAGATGGTAATCATCCATTCCAAGCTTCCATTTTTTGTGAAATTAGTCCAAATTCCCAGAGCGATCAGCATTATTATTTTTTGAAGCGTGTCGGCCGCAATGAACCTGAAGTTCATAGCATAGGGATCATTGGTGGAGATAAAATGGAATGACAGTAGTGGCACTGCGAATATCGCCACGAAACGGTTGATACCGGAACACTGGTCCGGGCTGAAAATTTTCCACCACCGAACAGACCCATAAGCCAAGATCATGGCAACATATAGAGGAATCACAGCGGACAAAACGTTGTAGAGATCATTCCAGCTAATCATGGTTTCTTAGATATATATTTTCGACTGAAATATAGCAATCAAGACAAGGGAGTGGTGATTTTGCTGAAAAGGGCTAGTAGTGGAAAGTGAGTGGCATTGAATGGTAAATTAAGAAGAGGGAAACGGCAAAATGGAGAAGAGGAGGACAAAAACCGTTTATAGCAAACTGGAGAGGATAAATGTCTTTCTGCAGCAGGCTGCTGCAGCTAGTAGCTCCTGCAGCTAGTAGCTCCTAATTCTGCCTGATGATGAGACTGCAGAGACAGAAAGAGAGAGAAAAGTGAGAATTTATAAAGGGAAATAGAAGGGAGGACAGTGCTAGTATTTTACAAGGATAGCAAGGAGTAACTTTTTAAGAGAGAAATATTTATAGAGTGAGTGTGTGGGACGGATCTAGGACATGTGTATATATGGAAAGGTAAGAGGGCGTGTGATTATGTACCGGAAAGACGAGGGAAATGGGGACCAGTCAGTTGGGTTAGAAAGTAACCGCCTCATTTGGTTAAGTTAACTAAACATGATTCAGTGTGTGTGTAGAGAGTTACAGGTGGCAGGTTTGTTGTGGTACGGGGTTTTTTTCCGGATTTTCCTTTTGAATTTTCCGTGTTTTTGTGATTTTCTAGTATTTTTGGATTTTTTTGTGTTTTGGTTTTTTAAAGCATTTTTTAAAAAAAAAATATTTTTTATTTTTTTAAATTAATAAATTAAAATAATTTGAAAATACTAGGAAGAATAATTAAAAAATATTTTTGAATTGCAAAAATAAAATCACTCTAAAAAAGAAGAAGAAGAAGCAGAGATGGCATCCATGTTATATTGAATTGCAGGGGACGGCATCATTGCAAAAATGATTTTTTCTCACCTCTGAAGCTTCATTATGTAGACATTTGTCTCGTTAATTCTTGGATCCAGTAAAGAAATTTTGGGAAAACTGTTTAGGAAGCACCAATTTTATATATATATATATATTTATCTGGATAATATAAAAATATGAACCAAACATTAAATAAAAAATAAGAGCAAATCTATAGAATTTTGAATAAAAAATAAAACAGAAAAGAAAACTGTTCTTGATTATTAATGTACTCCCTATTTTTAAAACTAAAGTACTCGTCAATAGGGTAAATGGTCCAATTGCAACATATTTTTCAAGATTTTAACAATACTACTTAAAAAAAAAAACACATTTAATTAAGACATAAAAACTAAAAGATTTATTAAGATTTTCCCTTTACAACAATGGAATCTAGAGTTAAAGAAATGGGAGCAGAAGAGCTAAAGACAGAGAGAACATGAATTTTCTATTTAGAATTTATTTTAATTAGAATGAATTTGTAGCTCAATTATCAATCCTGTCTTCTTCTTTTTTTTTTCCCCGGCGCAAAGTGAATTCATTTCATTTGTTACTGATCAAACCCAAAATGACAAGAGTAATTTCCAGCAATTTTGGAACACATAATTAACCCAGAAGTCTTACCCAACACGTGCATGCTTAGAAGATTCTTGACACATATATCATAAGCTTAGACATGGTTTCCTAGCTGCAACAAATTAAACTTCATTTAACTTTAAAAAAAAAAAAATTAATTTGCTGCTGACAACGTCATCAATAAGGGTGCCATGATTCTGTGATTCTAATAATAATAATAAAGAAAATGATTTGGTAGTTATCCGATTACGAAATCTTGTTTTGGAAGACACCTCATTAAAGGTCATAATAGAAAATTTTGTAGTGTTTAAGTAATAACTGTAGTATTTTATTACTTATTTTCTGAGATTTATCTTATAAAAATAAATAAATATAATTAGGAAAGATACATTTTATTTTTTTTAAATCATGAATTTTATATTCTACTCCTTGAATTGTTTTTTCATTCAAAATAATTCTAAAAAATAATTAATATAATTAATTAATTAATTCCCCAGTACTACGTACCATAATTTTTTTTTTTTTATAATGATTATATGAATGCAAACGGTGGATAAGTAGAGAGTGTCGAGGTTACCATTGTAGAGCGGAGGAGACGGGCAGGTGCATAGCACTGGCAAAGGCCGGGCACGAGTCGCTTTAATTGGAGATCTTTTCACGACTTCTCAAAGCGATGTAACGGCGTGAAAAACATGTAGTAATATTTTTCAAAAAACTGGCATAATCTAACCTTTTTATGGAGAAACACGTAATGTAATGTGATTTAATAAATCATGTACTGTAATTAAAATGTTTTGTGTAATACAATCATTCATCGCCTTCTATTTTAAATTTTTTAGCAGTGTAACAATTTTCCAAAATAATTCATTTAATACTATAATTTTATATTAAAATATATACAGTCCCTATAACTTATTTTTACTTTAGATTAGTCCTTGAGTTGAGATCTTGTTCTTGTTGTTGTAATTTACAATTTAGTCCTTGCTTTCAAAAACTACCTGCAATCGCATCCCTATAGATCACTTCTAATCATCCAATGCTTCACCGCATATATATTTTTTTTAATCTAATGCTTATCGATTTACAATACCATAAGTCATTATATTAATTATAATTACCCATTACATGACAATTTTAAATTTTAAAAAATCAAAGACAATAATCTGATTAATCATTAAATTGTAGGATTTGTTATATCATATCAAACATGTGATAATAGTTTTGTCACGTACGTGTTAGGATTAATCCTTATTCTAAAAAAAAAAATCTTTCGTTTCGTAATCAACCCCTGTGCCCAGTACTTTCTTCTAAAGTGTTGGCATGCCGAGTAGCTTAAAGTTAATTAGAAGGTATATATGCTTATAACACTAATCAATCCTAATTAGGCCATACATTTAATCCATTACGAAATCAATGGCTAGCTAGCGAGCTTCAAAAACATGTCTGGGATGGTTTTCGAGATGGCGATCAATCTAGATTAGGTTTATGTTTAGAATTTTATTTATTTATTTATTGAGGGTGGGGGAAGAAGATTTATCGGGATGTGCTGATTTTTTTTTGTTTAATTTGAGTGTTCGGGTTAATTTGTGTACACCTTAATTATTTTTATAAATTTTAAAATTAACAATTATATAAGTTTTCAGTAACTATTAAATGAGTAAACTCTAACTGCTGACTCTTATTTCAACTTCTTATGGCTGAGAGGTATTCCCACTCTTCGACCTTCTTTAATGGATTGGATTTACCCAACACCTATTTGTTCAAGGAAAAATTGCAAGAGGTTGAATATTTAACGTATTTAATTTATTAGATGTTTGCTTTAGTAGTTGGATGTTATTTTCAACGTGGGTTTGACCTCTAACGTAAACATTAGAGGTCAAACCTCTAAACAACAGAACCCTTTTGATTAACTTTAACACATGTTGCTGCGTTGTTATCGTCGTGTCATCCTATTTGCGACCAGCTGCCAGATGTCCATAGAGCTTAATATATAGAATATTTGCCACGGCGGAACATTTTAGCTGTTTTACGAGAGGTCCTAAGCCTGATATATTTGTGGTAAAGGGGAAGTATGAATTACACGTCGTCTTTTTTCTTTTTGATATATCGTCCTCCCTGTAAGGTAAATAAGTATACTGTTGTTTGAGATTGTATTGATATATTATCATGAACTTCTCATCTCAGTTCTTGAAATTAATTATTGTATCGATTGAGATAATGAATCTATATATATAAAAAACATGATATGATCACTGAGAGAGAGAGAGTTAAAATCTATCCAAGAATATTCTACACATGCCACCCGTTTTCAACCCAACCTTACTCCGAGTCCAACAAACGCTGCCTGCCTAACTTCGTTGAGCTTGAAATCTTTCTGTCAAGGAAACAGTCGCAATCTTGTCCTTTATAAAACCATCGATACGTGATTCCTCAGGAAACAGTAAGAGCTACCTCTACAATTATTAAGACGTCTTGTATCTTGAGCCTTGACATCAGAATTAGAAGGAAAAAAACATGCACAACAGGATAAAAATGGAACTGTAGATGATTAATTTTTCTTCACGAACCCCTCTTTCTATGACTCCAATCATTTTGTTTAGCCGGAGCTGCACATATATATTCCACAGGTCCTTTCTAGTTCTTGTCATTTCCATTTGAATTTCAACTCCCTTGTATTCATTTTCTGCTCTTTTAGCATCTTGAATTCTTTGGCTGAGTTTCTGTCCCATGATTTGGACATCCTACATGGAAAAAAGAGGCAACGTGAGTGATTGGTAAAGATCATTCAAAAGGAATGTATAAAGACATGTTGCTCATCATGCATATATTTTCCTCTCTGATAGATTCCTATTTGACTATAATTTAAAACATATAGTATTTGCTTACGGCATCAACAGAGTTTTTGGAAGATCAATAGGGGTCATATTCATATCGGCCAAAGGAAAATGATTAGTCAAGGTTGCGTAGAAGCAAAAACCTTACCTCATTTTACTATTTTTGTACCAATTAACCCTTGATTCATTCCAGTTTCAAACTCTGTTTTCCTGTCTTAATTAAGCTGAATGAAAGTGTCATCTTCAAATTTTAGTAGTCTATAATTTGGTTTCAACCTGCCAATCGGCCAGTGACGAATACACACGGACTTGACATAACACTTTGAATGATGTCCTTGCTCGATCTTAATTAGTTAAATTAATTATCATAAGAATAACCAAGAATATCCCAGCAACAATGTATGGATGTACTCTGATATTTATTTGTCTGCGAACACCTGGATTCTATATGACTGGTCTTTTGGAAAGATTAATATTATATTCAGCTACATATATAAATATTAAAACATGAGCTGAAGCAAGAGAAGACATGGCTGGATCATCGGCTAATCAAATGTAGATTAATGCTTTAAAAAGGGCAAAAGCGAAGAGAGGTCGCTTGATCTAGTGATTTGGATGATCCATATCGAAGAGAATAATGGAGGATGGAAATTTAGGAATAATAGAGGATGAAAATATCAGTCCCCCCCTCTATTGCTCCCCGCACGATTGAATTATATATCATGTGAGAAAAAAGTAACATCTTTTCGGCGCTGAAGCTTACCGACCGTTAATTTCTTCCTTAAAAAATCAAGAACTGGAAAGTAAAGTTCGGGAATTAATTTAAAGTACTGATATTGTTTTTAATTAAAAAAAAAACAGAGAATTCTTTGTACTGTGAGTAAATATAATTTATCAAATTAAAATCTCTTTCCCCGTTTATGATTAGTGGGTTGTTGCTGTGTCGTTCACAGATAGTATCATATCTCAAATGAATTTCGATCCTGCCGAAAGCTCAATAATATTTTAAAATAGCTGGTCAATCAATGAAACAAACATAAATGTGACACTGGTCGTCCATATGATTAATATTTCGCATCTATAAAGTTGTGAATGTTTTTATTGCTTTTTTAAATTAAGAGGTTCATTAATTAGTGGTTCGATTATTCAATTTGTTTTTTTAAGTACGGTTATGATATTTCCTTTACAGGTCTTTCTGTATATCATAATATTTTTCTCTTAAAATTTAAAATCTAAATAATAATATAAAGAATAAAACCACTTATTTTGTGTTCCTGACGATGTGGAAAAAAAACTTAGATAGTGTAAGAACACCAGGTTAATTTATGCATAACAATTGTTAGGTGCTTTGCAGAAAAAAGACATGTAGCAACAGCAAACAAAGGGGCATTTCATCCTCTAAACCACATCAACATCTCAGAATCTAGAAACTTCAAAATTAAGAATTGGATTGTTATCTATCCCTGAAGAAAAGGTCGAGTGTTCTTTTAAGACCAAAGCATAAGATTTGATCGAGTGGTTTTATGACTTCATTAGAAACATAAAATAAACAAGGGACGGGACGTGTAGACTCTTACGTCTGCAGAGAGCATCTGTACATGATGTGTTATTGACAATCTTAGAGTATCAAGATCTACAAAGCAGTCATTAAGCTGTGAGAATTACTGTGGCGGGCACATGCTTGCTCCATGTAAACTGCAAAGGAGTGATCCCAAAAGACTGTGGCCTTTCAAAGCCAACAGCTAAACCAAGTCATCAATGGTTTCTATCAAATGATATGTACCTAAGCTCTAAAGCATAAAGAATCCAAAATGTGGGGGCAGACAATCTATCATGACGACACGTGGCGACGCACATGCCCCTGCAGGGTACAGCCCCTAAAGGGTCATAAGCAAAATCCTTTTTCTAATTTTGATTTAACCTTTTCCTATCTCTTCTTTTTTGAAAAGAAAACTAGCGATGCTTATTTATAATTACAAATAAAGGGTTAATGAATAAATAAATAAATAAATTAATTATCAATGTTTCGGTGGCTGAATCGGTGGAATCAACCTGGAAAACCCGGATCTGATAATTTTGGCTTCAGTAGATTCTCCGAGCACTTGGACTCGCAAATCAACAATCAGACTTGAGTAATATTTTAGGGTTGAAAAAAAAAAATGGCAAGCGAGGGAAGAAAAGGTAACAGTCCAAGTCTGAGTGGTTCAAACTAAGCTCTCATTTTTTTGCAGTGAGAACGTGCATAATAAATATAGTATAGAGGCATATGCGAGTCAAAAAGGTGTATGCCTGTCGGCCCATTGGGCCTCTCCCCCACAACCACAACTTTTCTCCATGCGGTTGCATCACCATCCTTAAAGGAGCCACTCCCGCCCCCAGCCCCATCTTTCCTTTCCCTATGCAAATGCAATGCTAGTGTACCTTGAAAGGACCATGCTTAACACTTCTGCCCTCAAATTATTCGAAGCCTCCCTAAAGATTATGTCGATTGTGCGTCTGTTGGACGAGAATTGTGTATACTTTCAATGTAGATATTTGAATCAAGCGGTCTTGATTCATAGATGAGTGTTCAATTCAACAATGATCACCCACCCACCCGGGCCACACCACCCCTTTTCATTCTACTTTCCCCTCCCTTTCTTCGCGAGGATAAGGTGCCGATTTCACACGCCCCACTTTAATCTTTTGGCACTAAAAGGCTAACACAACCTTAATAGAGAATCTAGGACCATGTATGGTCTAAGCCAGTTGGTGGTGGAGGGCAGTTGTTACTGAAGGTTACCCAACAATGTGGTAGGGCTTCATTTGTGACCCAAAGTGCATGAATGCACATACGCAAAATCTTTGCCAAAAGGTACGCTGTTGTGTAATAATTGTAATTTAATCATGTGTCTTTGCGAGTAGATTGATATCTTTTAGCCTTTTAGAACAAGTCTTTGGAGATTTTTTAAAATAACAAAAGATTTCGAAAAGTTGTTGGCTAAAATCATGTATCTTGACAAAGCACATGTATCTAGCGTCTGGCTAGCAAACCTCGCCAGAAAATAAAACCACCAAAAAAATGAGGGTCTAAAAAACTAGAGAATCTATCTCCTAATTTACAATAAATCGTGATAGATTTGGCCATCATACCAAGTATCGGATTGTTTCTTATTTCAAGATGCAGCTCCTAATACCTGGAGCACGGTGTGGTTTCTCAAAGCTGTGCATGTGAGGGTGGTCAAGGCAGTCCCACCCGTTAAGGAATTGCCTCTTCTTTCATTGGGCCTCATGGTCCATTTTCTTGCACCAAGGTGCGTCTTGATTAGTCCGATATTTCCTGTTAATAATAATAATTAATACTAAAACCTCTTTCCGAAATCACAATCAACCACTAGAGATTAACCTGATGTAATGTTGAAAAACCACCTTGAAGTGGATGTTAACGGTCAATTATTTATGAATAATCTAGCTTAACAACAAAGATTGATCCAATTTAGACAGGGCTTGATACTGCCCGATATCTATTCACATGCACTCCAATGCGAGCAGTTCAACAAACCACTGATTCGTTGACACGTGACTACCAGGCTTGACTCAGTCTTCAGCCGTGAGTCCGTGACAAAACTTTGAGAGGAGGGTTATCTCTAATACTCCAAATCTTGGTAACAACGGCAACAAAACTCGCTAACAACAGCTAATTTATATTGGAATTAGGTTTCATGCTTGTGGGGTTTTCGATGCTCTAGCTTATTGACTCCAGAGCCAAGCATGTGAAAGAACATTCTTTTAAGATGGTTCACTCACCATCCCCAGGAATTAAAAGGGTATTTTGCTCTCTCTTTATCTCTCTATTTTAGCTATATTTAATTTCCCGAAAGAGCCAGCTAAGGTTGAATTCAATAATAATCTCATCTCTTGGGACTTGCCACTCTTAAAATTGAAAAATCATGAGTTGAAGGGAGCATATTTAATAGGGGCTTGGAGACATGTTGAGTTTATGTTTTGACACATTCTGGTTGGCAAGGAAACTTCCGTGACAAATTTCTCTGGCATTGTCACAAACTCGTATCTGCGAACATTTATTTGTGAAGGGAACGCGAGTCATCTGGGGCTAGACCCATGTGATGTGGTTCGATCGATTAGTTCTTTAGGTGAATTCACTCTTAAATGTTTGGTAGGGAGGGGGTTTCTGTCTAACTGCTCAGTATGTGGATGTTAGAAAGTAGTCAGTTTATAGTATGACAGAGTGATGACCCGGAAATCCTTTCCTCAGTTGATCAAATTTTACTTCTTCCAGACAGGCTAGCTGTTAGCTAAAAACCCATCTGAATTATCTAGTCATTTAATAATACAAGTGACAATCTGAATTGGGTTTCTTCCTTTTCCCCTCGTTTTAAATCTTCTCAGAGTACAAAAAATCTCTCGAAGATACCAGTACTCGGTGGCAAAATTGAAAGACTAGAAGGCTATGGTTTGCCAACTTATATGATTCTAGCAGCCCAAGAAATGAGATTAATATCTTGACTAATCAATCACCTGATACCAAAGTATGGCTTCTGCCTGCCACTTGGAAGGGCCATGATTGAATCTTCTCTTTAAGAATTAAAACAAAATAATGGGTGCCCAGTTATATCAAGGGACAACATTGTTCCCTAGCTATTTCTTCTTAATTTGATGTTTGCCGAGTGTTGACTGTGGAGCTCGCTCTTGCTCGATCAGTCACTGTTTCTACCGACATTGAATCAGACCATCCTAAACTGCAAAATTTAGCTGTAAACTGTCCAACGTTGGATTAAGATAGAGACCCATCTGATTCTCGCTGAAATTGAAAAAACAAATTATAATTTTGTGTTGTGCTCAGGTACAAGTGCCATCATCTTCCTCGGATCTTCAATCCCTTGCTACATAAATGAAGTAATCCCTGGAACTATCCACAAATGAGAAGCAAGAAATTAATTATGAACACATTTGCAGTGTGCCTAAATTAGTTAATTATCTGATCCGAAGCATTTTACCTCCAATTTTTATGGCGGGGAAGACCAGTAATCAAGAGCAAATCTGCTGCTAAAAACAGGAGTATTCCTATGCTACGAAGGGAAGTTGGATTTTGGACATGTCCTCCACAGATAACACTAGTTGTATAGCAAGACTCTTGTCTCAAAGAGTGTCCCTTTGGGCTTATTTGAAAGAATGAGACTTCCACTTCCTTGGTCGCTGCCTTGAAACGAGTTCCATAATGAATTGTCTGGCCCATGTTTTTTTTTTTTTTTATCTTAAAATTTTCTCTTTTGTTTCCTTCTCATCATCACCAGCTTATGATTTTACAGGAATGTTCAGATAAGCAGTTGCCATGAATCCTTTAGTTATACATGCATGTTTCTCGGACTGCATGTCACTTTGATAATAGGCTAAGACCATACTGCTAGATTTCATCCGTGTCTTGTATATATAACTGGTTTCAGCTTGCTGCCTTCTCATTTGAGTTAAGAAATGGAAATGGGCTTGGGCTAATCTCAATTGCCTGAAGATGCAGGGCCTGTGGATTGGTAAAAGAGCTCTGATGAGAAAAGTAACTGGGCCGTGAAGCTTGGGCTATGACCTGATTCTTGAAGGTCGGCCAGATTTAGCGAGAAAGCAATAGGCAGCGCATACATGGAGCTGGAAATTCTAGCGAGGCTCGTGATCCTTGGTATTGGGCCCATATCATTCAATACTGTCTGGGTCGAGAAAGGATGGAAATTCTATTTTATATCAAGATAGAATTAATTCTTCCATGGACTGATCTCGATTTGGTAATGTTCTTTTGTCAAATTTTAAAAAGATTATCATTTGGGTGTTTCCTTTGGTAGGTAGAAAAAGGAAAGATCACTATTTCATTATTAAGATGTCCGAGGTGACTTTGTTTCTCCTATCTATTTCAATGAATAAGAAATATCATTGGATAAGTTTACATGTTAAAATTAAGTTTTTCTGTTTTTTTGTTTTCCGAGCAATCTTTAAAACATTTTCATATGGTCACATCGAACTCATGTCTCAAAAAAAAAAAAAAGGTTTTTGAATGCTGCCTCGAAATGTGACCTTGTTCGTTCATTTGTTAAGGGTACCAAATTATATGCATCGCAGGTGCTGTGAAACTAAAATGGAAAATAAATTTAATAAAAAGACGAATACTAAACATGCCACACTCTGATGTTGCCCTTGGGTTGCAATTTTAAGGACACAATATCTGCATTAATTGACAAGGGCATGATATCGACGTCAAATCTTAGCTGAAGATCAGGGCGATATTTGCTACTAGCAGTAAAAATAGAGGAAGCCCATGAAGCAAAGCAAAGAGATGGTCAAGGACACTTCACCGAACCTTTTGTTTTTGGCAAGAGTTATTTGGGTAAAAGTAGAACGCAAAAGGATAATAATAATAATAATAAAAAGATATATTATATTTATATTATTTTAACATACTATTTTAGTGCTAGGTATTAAATTGTTCCACTATCAGCTTCATGTTTAAACGATATATTATACTCATTTACAAAGGCAGTGTAAACTTCCATTCTGACATGGATGCAATGTATGTGAGTCTCTTTTAATCCAAGTTCATGTACGTATGAAATATTATAATAGTCTCTCTTTTTTTATGCATGTACACTCATTTTGTTTACCCAAAAACAAGATGAAATTGGAATTCTATGAAGAACGTCGCATCAACTAGTTAATCATCACGTTGAGATTGTGTTTGAAAAGAATATTATTGTAGCAAGAATTAACTATAATTCCTGGCAAGGCATAATTACCACTTCCAGAATTTCTCAATTTTGGTTTTTCCGACCGCCACCTGAACATTATGACTTTGTGGAAATTGAATAGAAATTTAATGTCCATTGAGAAAGTTTTTCCACGAGTATTTTATATGGGTGCTTCTCGTAACACCATGGAGTTTCGTCTCCCCTCAATATATATATGCTGGTACGCACGGAAAGCCAATGAACAGAAGCGCATATATAGTAATTAGCATGAAATTAATTTGGATGCAGAGAAAGTAGAGGGCTCCAAATTCAAATCAATCTACTTCGCCTTCCTATACTTTGAAAAAGAAAACAACCAAACAGTCAACTGGAAAAGGCATTAAAAAGAAAAAAAAAAGTGCTAATTGATAAGTAATTTAATTATCCATGTAGATTAGATACCATATGCTATAGTATCTATCTCATACACATTTTGGTGTAAACTGTTATGAACAATATTTCTCTAACCTATCTTCTTTCACATCAAAGTAATCAATCATCATTACAGCTGACTAGCAAGATTGCCGAGATTGGAGTGCGGGTGCTCCATTTTCAGAGGACAAGGTGGCGGCTATTGTTGGGTTGGCCACAGCAGTACGTGTGGTTTTGGTGGAGCCCTTGTCCACGCCGGTGGTTGTCACACGTTCACAACGCGGACACATTGTAAGCGTGGATGCTGGGAGAGGTTCACAACTGTGAGGAGATATCACGGTTGGTGGACCTACCTTTAATGCCCTAAGCTCCTCCACTTCTCTTTGCAGCCTCCTGTTCTGCTCTGTTAATGAACCAAACCATCTCTTCAAGTACTCGCACTCCATCTCTGTCTGCTTAAGTTTGCTCCTATACGTGACCAGAAAAATGTGTTAACATTGGAAGATTGGTACAAAATAATATGTGACATTGTGATAAAACAATGTGAGAAAACGTTTGAGCTAGTACTCCATATATATTGGTTTATGATCATTAATTTGGATTTGAGTTGTAAATGTAAAGTGATGAAAATAATCATAAATGTATGCCATATATGTTAACTTGTCCAACAAAGGCGAGTTGGTAGGCATATTTAAGAGCTTGCATTAAAGCCATTGCCAGCTTCCCCCGATTCGCTGGGTGTTCCTTACTGCTTTCAGAGTATAACAAGTGCACTTTTGAGAATTTTGTTTCCGTAAACCATACATACAAGGTAAGCATTTATGGATGCATTCAAATATTCAATACCTGTTGTATATATGTTCAATATTCCAGTTTTTATCAAATTATCTCATAAAGCATCGTTAGACTCTAACTTTAATTCAATGTATATCTCGTCTGTTGATCTGGTATAATTATGCAGTCAAGCTTTAAGAGACTCATTATCGAATTTACAGCTTTGGATCCGTTTCTTTTGACTGATTAAAATAGCAGTGAATATGATAATGAAGAGCAAATGCTTAGTCTCTCTCTTGATTTCGTGCAATAATATTGCAATAAACGCAAATAATTATATTAATATTAATAATAATAAAGGTCCAAGACAAGGATTATTAATAGTGAGTCAAAGCATCACTTATTAGAGTTATGATCAGACTAGCGCACGAGGCCAAAGAACACATGCATCTTGATACTAGATTGTTATATATTTGAACGACCGTCATTATATTAGTTCACAAAGGTTAGCTCATGAAATAACCTCATCATTAAATGTTCATAAATTTGTTGAGTCACTTGGCGCTCACGTGTCTTAATTTATTCTCAAGCTATATAGTAGTAGTAGTAGTATTAAATCAAGTTTATTAATTAATTGTATATGCAATATTTTAGGGTTCTATGGCAAGAAACTAAAACACCTTGGCTAATTAACTTCATATTTCAGATGTCATCGATCTACCTTCATAACTTGACAACTATATACGCAGTAAGGGTTATCTATCTTAATTGCTACTATTACTATTAGAATTATTGTTTGCACCCCCGGCCTTGCTTATCTGCATTCATTTTTGCCATGTATGTGGATATATATTCGATTGAAATCTAATTCCAGATATCTCAGCATAAATATAAATTTTAATGTAACCATATTTTTAACTAAATCCGCGCCATGACTAACCAACAAAAGACAAACAGTTTAATTTCATCACTTAACTAGTCTCAAAATCATAACTCAACAAAAAAAAAAAAAAAGTTTCATAACAAGCATGTATAACTATACAGTTTCGCGTCAACTTCTGCCTCCCTTTACTGGCATATATATGAACAATTCGTCATTTTAAGGGCTCAAGAATCACATTCTAACATCTTTTACTGTATAATATAATCATGAAAGGGACACGTTAACCGCCCCAGACAGGTTTTAAATGCGGTGGAAAAGTTCGATAATTTATGATGCCTAATTTCTTTGCTTTAGCCATGAAAATGGCCAAAGAATTCAAGCATCTTAATTGTTTATACTGCTAACCAACGTAGTATTAAGGTTATAATATTGTACCCTGCACACACACAGATATATATATATATATATATATATATATATATATATATAATGTTCTAAGAAAAACCCATTACTCAAAAGATGTTATTCTTCCTGATGATGATAAACAGTACGATTTATACGGGTAGATATAGAATCCGATTCAGATTATATTCTGCCAACTTTGATATATGTGTGTGTGTATCCACCTTATAATCATCAATTTTAATCCTAACAACCAACAAAATATATAGTGAAGGGATCAAAAGAGAGTTTAATGTGTTACCCAAGCCAAGCCCAAGCATGAAATAGTATAAATGTAAGGTACAGTACCTGGCCCTACGGTTTTGAAACCACACCTCAACTTGTCTAGGCCTCAGCTTCAACTGCAAAGCTAATGCTTCTTTCTGTCTCTGCATACATAAAAAATAGTTAAACTCCACAAATTAATCTTAAATAAATCACAAAACATAATTGTTTTACTATAAATAGAGAGAGAGAAGAGGGGAGGTTTGGTACTTACGGGATTCAAGGAGTGATGTTGCCTGAAACTTTCTTCAAGAAGGCGAGACTGTTCTTTAGAGAGGCGGAGTTTTTTGCGAGGTGGGGCTCCATCAGTGCTTTCCTCTTCATCCTCCATGCCTGCAGAGATCCATTCTTCTTCTGCTGCTCCTGATGGTACTTGGTTTATGTCGAAATCTTTCACTGCGCAAACCCCTTCGCCGATTAATGATACATCATGATCATTTTCATAAATCAAGAAAATAAATTTTCTGGCATAAAATGAATCAGTTATTTAATTAATAAATCAGCAAAACCATGTATTTTCATCATATTAAAAAAAGAAAACAGAAGGAAGATTTCTTTATTAAGAAAACCGGCCACGCAACAAGAACAAAGCTATGAGATAGAATATCATATAAAACCAAAAGGAAAGAAGGAGATCAGGGGGGGTTGGGGCTTGCCAGATGGAGGAAAAGAAGGAGAAGAAACGAAACCAGGCATGGACATGGTCAGCTCCAAGCTAGAAGAGCTTGAGCGTGAAACGGCCATGAAAACACACAAGAAAGGAGAAGAAGAAGAAAAGGTTGATTTCGTAGGAGAGAAAAGGTTCAAGTAAGAAAAGTAGGAGGGAAGAAAAGAAAAGAAAAAAAACAAAAAGGACACAAAGCAGAATATGAAATGGGGGAGTAAAAAAGGGTGAGCAATGAAGCTCAAATAAATACTAGCGATGAAGAGAAATAGAAATTGAAAGGGTGGATTTGTTTTGATTTAACTGCTCCCTTTTGGTTTTCCTGGCCAGTGCTTTTGACCGTGGTCGTCAAGTCAAAAGGTCTGACCCATCTGATTTGAGACACGTGGAGGACTGCTTAGAGGATTTGGGTGCAGGAGAATAACCGGCAGGTTTTCTGTTCAAAGTGATTGGAGGGGTAGAGTCTAGTTGTCGGTTCAAAAGTCAGCTATTGAAATGATTGGGAGCCTAGACTTGGCCTTTGAGCCCTGCTGCGTCCACCATTGCTTTCCAAAATTATTCTTTAAAATTTCTGAGTGTCTGACCCCCCAACAACAGAAGGGAAAAAAACCCATCACTTCAATTCGCCTTTTTTTTTTCCTTGTGATTCAATCTGGGCCATTCACTATTTTCAATCAAGATATAGATGTTTGATTTTGATTTTGATAATGTGAGGTGGGGCATATGGGGGAAGATGTGGGATGCCAGGTCTCTGATGCATACGGGTGCAAGATCGCATTGAGTGTCTACCACTACTGTTTTTTTCAAACCAGTTTTTAATGCGGCTTTACCTGCTTAGCTAGCAGGTTCACGGAGAGGAATTGTAACGCTTCTTGACATTTATGCAAAGAGAAGAAAACATGATCTGGGGAGATAAGGAGTGCGGACAAGAGTCGTTTATTACGTAGGGAGTGCATGTACGTTTGTATGTTGCAACCACTTTTTTTTTCCTTAATATTATTGATATAATTATACATTTTGACCCCATTTATTGGTTGATTTTAATAATTTAAGATATGAAGTCTGGTATACATTAAATTTGTTGATTGAATCGGCTATGTTTTTCACTTGAAAAATTAACCCATTTAATCTAAATAGATTTTTAATCAATTAAGCGATTTCATCAGATTCAATCCAAACCTGTTGAAGGAAGGAATTTATGGCGTAAACCTAGGATTTATTATTTTTTGATAAATATAAAAATATATGCTGATCACCGACATCTGTAAGAGCACATTAATTCTACCTCTACTACGGCGGCACCACTCGTAACACCCATCACTAGAACTCCACCTGATTCGTTGACGCCAATGATCGCCTGAAGAATCAAAGAAAAAGAAGGCCTTTATATATAAAAACTATTACCTTTCTCGTTACTCCAAAATTCATTAAGATAAGTTGATGGATCTTGATGAGGAGCAAGGATCGTGCCTGTATCATTTTTTTTATCATTCGTTTTGCCTGATATCATTTAACATGTTAGAGTCGAAGCTTGAAGTCTTTTTTATGATAGTTATAATCATGCGTGAAGATGTAGATATATCATTCAAAGTTGTCAATTTCTTTTCGTTTTGTTTGAAATGGTCGAAATATTTCATACCAATTCAAAAAACAGAACAAAACGGAACAAATTTCATCTCATTTTAAATCTCGGTCCATTCCGGATTTTTCGGCTAAATTCTGCCAAGAACGTTCCGATTTCATTCCACATGTTCCGTTCCGCTCTTGAAAAGCCATTGAATCAAATTGAACCTTATTCAATTTAATTAATTAAACCATCCAATTATAAAAAGTTATTTGTCATTACTATTTTCAATAACAATGATATTAATAATAATATTGAAAATTATTATTACTATTTTCATTAACAATTATATTAATTTTTTAAAATTAGATTTATCACTAATATATATGGTTTATATTCATGTTGTTTTTTTTCTCATATTTATACTTTGTAGGAATTTGAGCAAAATAAGGGATGCTTTAGATTTCATTAGCCTTGATAACATTGACCTAACTTTATATTTAAAATATTTGTGTTAAAACATTTTACTTTCATAATATTTTGATATTTTGCTTAAGTTGAATTACTTTAAGTTAAAGATCTATTTAATCTTGACTATTTAGAAATATTTTAAATTTTAAAATTATATTTGTTTGGTACTGTGTTTGTATTGCATAATTTATAATTAATTTATCTTGAATTTGAATTATGTTTGTTGAATATATATATATATATATATATAAACAGTACAACCCTGAAATGGCACGCCAAAACACTCCGAAATTAAAACATTCCTATCAGGGCAGGCCCGCGTAGGGGCCTTCACAAAATAGGTCAGGCCCAACAATGCCTAGCCTTTGTTTTTTTTCCTGCTCCTTTTAAAATTAATGATTCTTTTTTATGGTTTTTTCACTATTTTTTAAATTTATATTTAAATTAGTACTCATTCTCTGTTTTATTTTATTTAGAGAGTCTCTTTTAAATGATAATTATTTTTTAGTTATGCATTTAAATGTGAAGAGTTTTTCTGATTCATCTATAATTCTTTTTTAATCTCTTGTATGGATGAACTTTATTTTTGAATTTTTTTTAGATAATATTTCTAATATATGCAACCTTACATAATGTTTTTTTCTCCTTTTTATTTTATTCAATCAATTTAATTTGTGTCTCTATTTCTATATATTATTGCTTGCTTAAATAAAAAAAATTATCTTAATAAATAAATTTAGTAAACACAATAGGGTGAATATCCTATTTTTCAAGATTAAATATCTTGATCAATACCTGTTTCTTGATTTTTTAAGATTTATTATTTTTTTTGGCCACACAATTCTCGATTTATTTAAAATCACTGTACAAAACTTGCTGGAAATTGCAGAAGCAGCAGGAGGAATTCCTTTTTGTGGATGAAGCAGCAGGAGGAATCATTTATGTTATGAACAGTGCAAAAGTTGCAGTCATGTTTGATATTTAATTATGGTTTAAGTCTTAATGATGAACCTGGCCAATGCAAAACAACTGTTGAAAGATAAATTAAAGTAACAGATACAGATACCCCCAATGAGTAAGTTTTCGATTATGATATTCCGTTTATAATTTTATCAATAATTTTTAATATCGATGAAATTTTTTAAAATATCATCAGATTTTTCCATCATCATTGTCCAGATGTATCACTAGTACCATAACTTTATATAAAAACAGTTAAAAGTAAAATAAAAAAACTTATGTATATATCAAATAAAATAAATTGAAAACATAAACTTATTTATATTTCTTTAACACAGTTGTGTTTAACTATTTTTCTCGCAAAAATTAATTTTTTT
>Ga0325414_1001458_pt1 | contig 22892 bp, 20 predicted proteins | sample PopdelMetagenome_8_FD_206183 | JGI IMG/M metagenome (GOLD analysis project Ga0325414, IMG submission 206183) | Populus deltoides microbial communities from Bellville, Georgia, United States - Leaf-PdKOR-R3 | ecosystem: Host-associated > Plants > Phyllosphere > Phylloplane/Leaf | place: USA... | reverse complement strand
TATTTCAAGCACGTTAAGTTTTGCCAATATCAAACTCAACATTATGTCAAGCTTAGATGTGTTGGGTCGGGCGCTAGCCACACCCAGCCATGCTTGGGCTTTGCAGTGTGCTAAGCCTCTGGAGCGTCGAGTTTGGCCAATGCCAGACTCATGTTAGGGACTGACAGCACCAGTTCCATGTTTGGGTGTGACAACATCTATCAAACCCAACATATGGGCCCAGTAGTACGCTAGGCCCAGGCGCAACCTAAGTCTGACGCCTGCCAAACCTAACTCTTGGGTCCAATAGGTGTTGCCAAGCCTAATAGCTTAGCCTGATGAACTTTCATGCCAATAAGGTGGGTCTGACACCTGTTTTCTGAAAGTGTCGAGCCTGAGGATTTTTGTTGTCATAGCCCGGGCATTGCCAAATTCGCTACACCCACGGATTCAAACATAATACATGAATCTAACACCATTAATTCCATAGATTTTTTTCTAAAATCTTAAAGAATTTATTTCTCAACAAATAAGCTTAATTAAACAAATCTACATTTTGTCAATACCATTAGGTGTATTAAAATCTTTCATGGCTCGTCATGTCTCCATCTTTTTGTTGGATAAAATAAGTGGAATACAACTCACAATACAACTTAAAATGTCATAAAGATGAAATTACAATCTAGTCACTCCTCTCTATAAAAGGACAAAACTCATGAGTTATAAATATACTATGAGACCTTCAGAATATAGATTCAGAATCTTCATTCTCTACTACATATATATTTTCATAGCATCTCTCTCTAAAATATTATTGTATTTCCTTTCTCTATAAAGATATTTATTTAAGCATCGGAGAGTCCCTACCTCCACTACAGGGGATCTTTTGCAGGTATTAGTCACAAGCACCTTAGCCTACCAAGTATCAAGTATAAGTTATCAACTACCTTGGCTAGAGAAAATGGATGAGATTGCTATGACCAATTGATTAACTGATTAGCCAACCCGGGATCCTTTGTCCTAGACTATTTGAATTTTTTAAGATATCATGAAGTTACCTAGTAAGTCTCCAAATTCATCTAATGAGTGGCGTGAGACCCGCTAAACTAAAATTACACTAAATAATGTTATACAAACAAATGAACAAACCCTCGCGAGTCTTTCCAAAAATTAATTTATCATGACTAACTTATCCTCTCCAATTTACAACAACGTTTTCTTTTGAAGAAAAAAAACCTCTGATATTGTTAGCAACTGATCCAATCAAGGGTTTCTAAACCTGATTAATCAAGCAACGAGGGAAAAGGAATGGGTCAAGGCTCCGTGAGTATGAGATTTTTTTCTTGATTTTTCTTATTATTATGAGTCTTTACAGTTAAAAAAATTACTTTAATTGTTTATAGTATTGTTGAAATCACACATTTAACTTTATTTCCTTCTGTTTTTTAGAGAACCAAATTCATGGCACATGTATGAAAATATTTTGACCATTTTCCTCCTTTTATTTTTCCCGAAACGATGGATTTCATCCATCCAAATTTTTGTTCTGCTTCATAGGCTTTCCTTCCAAATATTGTGTTAGGTGATCCTTTGCTTTACTCTTGTAATTTTCATATGAAATCTCTTCTTGAATTATATGCTTCATCAACCTTATTGCTTCATGTTAAACTTATAGTTACTAGTCGGTGATGCTATTATGTTTATCCTCATAATCATTTACATTAAGAGAAAGTATCATGGTTTGAAAATGTTATTTTTGAAATTTGCAATAAGGTGTCGTGTCATGTTGTATTTGGCTATAATGTATAGAAAGATCCTTGGTTCTAATTAGACCTTCCACTTACTTTTTTAATGACAAGTCATTTATTTAACATCAACTGAACATTCAATGCAAAAACAGCTGTAAATATCTTTATACCCCACACTCCTCCATTTCTTACACGTCAATATAAAGCTTATTCCTTCTCTGAACACCAATAGATCTTAACCAATCATCTTTCACCTTCGTATCATTTTCTCTCCTCTCATTGGCTCTTTTTATTCCATGTCACCATTTCATAAACCCTCAACTAATCTAGAACCTTCTCCCTTTTATAAACCTTGAAAATTAAAAAATCTCCCTCTCTAAAATTCAATTCTCAATCTATTGATTTCCCTTCTTAGTTTGATCCCCTCATCTAGTACACATATCAATGGCTATGAAATCATCAAACCGATACCTAACCCTAATCTCACTAATATTTACAATTTTATGCTTAACCGAAGCTTTGATCTCTACACCGGACATCAATTCCCCTCCATATTCAAAAGCGATCTTGGTATGTAATTAACTTCATAAACTGTCAATTCCTCTAGCCGCATCTTTCCTTCCTTTATTTTAAATAACATTTTTTTTTCATGTTGTAGGATTTAAAAGAAGCGATAGTAAAGGGTTTAGGGTTTCAAATAGGTGATTTTAAGATTTTGAGTTTTGATTTGAGAGACACACTCTATTACCAATCTTCAATAAAAAAAAAAGGATGGAGATTTAAGCATGTGCAGAATATGAAAGACATGTCAAGATAATAGTTGAAACAAACTAGCTAATTTGATCGTGTGAGATTAGTTAGTTGTGAGATAGTTAATTATTAAAGTGGTTAGTTGTTCGTAGTTGGAATAAAGTAGTTATAACAATTGTAATTGGAGGGAAAACATTAGAATATAAGCTGGTGTATTAGAAATATAAAGCAAAAGAAATAACAATAGCAAATACAATCATGGTTTATGCAAGGGTACCAACTTCAAGCTTATTTGAAGTTATTACATTTGGGAAGTTGTGACATGGTCATAAAAGTAGATCAGTTAAGAAGGTATTCTCTTATCTTATTTGATTTTATCAAGATGAAGATCTTTTTTAGAAAAGAAAAAAGACCAATAGAGTTAAAAGAGATAGTGGAAGAAGTTATATTAAAGATGATAATAACAATTAAAGTTCATAAAAATTTAAACTTAATTTGTTTGATTTTGTTTAGCAATTGTTTTCAATAACAGTCTCAGAAAAACTAAACAAGAAGATTGAAAATACAAAAGTAAAGGAATTGTCGAAAGAATTTCAGTTTATCTTCGATGAACCTAAGCAATTACCATCAGTGAGGAGACTATATCATAAAATTCCTCTTGTTCCAAGGGTGTAACCAATTAACATCAGACCTTACAGGAGTTCTTTCATTCATAAAGAGGAAATTGAGAATTTGGTAAAGAAAATATTGTCAAATGGCATTATCTAGCACAATTAATGCCCTTTTACATCACCAGTTATACTAGTTAAGAAGAAGGATGGAACATAGAGGTTTCGCATGGATTACAGGCAGCTGAACAACATCACAATACAAAAAAAAGTTTCTAATACCTCTCATTGATGAATTGATGGACGAGTTGAATGGATCAAAGTTCTTCTCAAAATTGGACTTGAGGTCAAGCTATCTCATGTTAAGGATGTGTGATGAATATGTAGAGAAAACAATCTTTAAAACTCATTATGGATATTACGAGTTAAAGTTAATGCCTTTCAGTTTAACTAATACCCTTGCTACTTTTCAAGCTTTAATGAATAATATGTTGGAACCTTATTTACAAAGATTATTTTTTATGACATATTGATCTATAGTTCAACATTGGACTTACACATTACTCTTCGTAGAGCTATTTTGGAAGCATTACATAATAATTAATTGTTTGCCAAATGATCTAAGTGCACATTTTGTGAAGACAAAGAAGAGGATCTTGGGCATATTATTTGTTCTAAATAAGTTGGAACTTATCCAAGAAATATTAAAGATTTGAAGAACTAGCCTGTTCCAAAAAAAATTTTGAAGGATTAAAAGGCTTATTGGGACTAGCAAGCTATTATAGAAAGTTTATCAAGAACTTTGGCATTATTAGCAAACCACTCACTGACTTGCTAAAAAAGAATAGTTTCAAATGGAATATTAATGCTCAAAAAACATTTGAACAACTCAAAAGGGCTTTGTATCAAACTCTTATTTTGGCCTTATCAAATTTTCATAAGATGTTCATCTTGAAGACTAATGCATGTACTACGGGGTTGGGAGATGTATTAAGCCAAGAAGGATGGCCTATAGCCTGTATCAGTAAGGCATTAGGTGTGAAACATATAGGATTATCGATTTATAAAAAGGAAATCACGATTATTTTGATGGTTACAGAAAGATGGAGGCATTATTTAGAACGTGACCAATTCCTCATCAAGACTAATCATGCAAATCTGAAATACCTACTAAAGTAGAAGAAACACACTTCATTGTAGAGAAAAGGGGTAACTAAATTGATGAAGCTGGGATATGTCATATAATACAGGAAGGGAAGGGAAAATATAGTGGTCAATACCTTATCAATGAAGGTTGATTTAATCTCGAATTCAAAAGAGTTAAGTGAGGAACAACAAGGTAGTAATTATGGTATGGCAGTAGTGGTTCCATCTTAGTATATGGAAATTAATGACTCCTATAACAATTATCATGGGCCGACTTCAAATGACGTCGGTAACCTCCTAAGAGGTATTGCGAAAGGAAAGGGGTTTGAGTATAATCATAAAATTATGATTATAAGGTTCAAGAGTTCCCACCTAATATCATGGTTACTAGAAAACTTATGGTCTGTGAGAGTCTAAATAAGGAACTGGTTGTGCAAGGAAAAGATGTATCACCCCCAGTGCATCCTACCTAAGATAAGTTACATTGTTGTTCGATTATTTTTCTAAGTTGTGTTTCTATCCATTGGTCTTTTTTAAAGTCCAAGGCAGATCTCCTTTCATGAGAGAATCTCTACCGAATTGGGTGAAATCCTAACCGTTCAAAAGTCCAAATTATAGCATCACATTTATTTTCTAAATATAACTAATTCCTAACATTCTGAATAGAATAATTATTATGAGTTTTTTGTATTTTGGTCAAACTCTAATGGATAATCATAAACTAGTTATGATATTCGTTTTTTCTTAAAAAAAGAAGGCATGATAAAAATGTTCTAATTTTAAGAAAATATATTTGGAAAAATTTTAGAATTTGATCGTATGCACGAAAGCAAAATATTTTTTTTTGTAAGAGGAAATTAATTTTTAATTTTTTTAAGAAAAGTTTAGGAAAAAATTGGGTATTTTTAATACCGGATCTATATCTTACAGTGAAGTCTACAACTCGATATTATGCAAAATTATTGGAAAAACATACGAAAAAATCACAACTATTTTGAAATGACCATTGGAATTTCTTTATATATTATTATATTATTAAATATAAATTGGGTTGGACCGAAACTGGTCCCGCCCGACTCAATCAGGTTGGGCCAACTATCGGGCCAACAGGCCCATCTTCTTCTTCTTCTTCTTTTGGGTTGGGCTAGACCCGAACTAGCCATATAGGTTGGGCCGAAGCAAGTCCAACCCATCTCAAGAGTTAATTATTTTACAAAATGTGAATCAATATTCAGATTCTGCATGCAACTAAAAAGGTTTCAGGGGGAAATGAGGGATGGAAGAAGAAGAAGCTCACCTGGCGCAGGAGTTTCAGCTATGATTAAGAGGTCTAGCAGGTGGCTCAAGAGGCATTAGTGGAAGAAATGGTGGCTAGTGTTAGCTGTGGGAGGAAAAAAAAGCCGACGGTGGAAAAAAAAGAAATGGGTGGTGGTGGCAGCTGTTACTATTACTGGTGAGAGGATGAGCTAGTAGAGGAGGTTGAGTCGTCGTTGCTCATGGTGTGGGTGAGGTTGGAGTAGTTGAGATCATCGTGGAGATAGAGGGAATAGAGAAAATTGGCGACATAAAGAAGAAAAACTAAGGAGGGATATTGATTTTTTGTCAACTTTGCACCTGATTTTCTTCATGCTCAGGCCATGAAATCCACCCCTATTTATAGGGAGTGGAAGATAGATATTTTTTCTTTAATGATACCAAATCTTAGCCCTTGATTTAGCCTCGAAGGATCCCAAACATTGGCTTAAAGTGGGCATCATGAATTGTCAAATGAAGGCTGCTTGAGTTAGCCTCTTTGGGTTGGTGCCACGATCGTTGTGGTGTTAATCGATCAGAAAAGGTCGTACCAGAGTGTAGTCAGATGTCAAGTGATTATTTTTGTGCAAGTTTTGTTATATTTGGTAGAGAGATGAAGCAATGCTCCTGAAAAGTATCTCCCTGAGCAGTCTTTTCATTGAAAATTAAAGAAAAAGAAGAAGATGAACAATAACCAAAACGAAGTTGTTTTGGTAAAGTTCAATTTAGTCCTTCGATTTGTGATTTCTATCAATTATACCTCTAATTGATCCTGAACTTCTAATTTTATGCAATTTTGCCTCTGACAAACTTCAATGTCAACCTTGGATTTCAACACCTTTTTCATTTTTGTCATTGTTCATGGATTTCTTCAACTTTACCTTCAATTAGCCATTAAATTTTTAATTTTCTTCAATTTCACTTATGATTTTAATCAATTGAGCCCTCATAATTTGACATCTTTTTCAAAATGGTCATTGATTGCGAATTTCTTCAATTTAGCTCTTAATTGACCCCAAAACTTTGATTTTCTTGTGATTTTATCCCTGATTTGAATCAAATAACTTTGTGAAAATTAAGTTTGGTCTTCTAAAATTCCAATCTTCTTAATTAAGTCCAAATTAGGCTCCCAAACTTATTTTTTTACCAATTAAGCCTCTAATAAAATTAATTTGACCCATTTAAAGTATAATTAAGTCCTTACACCTAATTAAATCTTTTAATTGGATCCAAATTAATTCTTGAACATAATTAAACTACTAATTTGGCTCATGATTAAATAAAATTGACCTATTAAAAATCTAATTATATTCCTGTACTTAATTTTTATGCAGATTCTTCCAATAATCATTTAATTTGATCTTGAATCTGTATTGTCTTTCTAGTTTTAGATATAATGAGATACAATTATGCTTCTGATTCCATCTAAAATTACAGTTTGATTTTTCTATATTTAAAATTATTTCTCTGCCAGCTTTTTTAACATCACTAGTCTCCTTACTATTATTATTATTTTATTTTTTTATTTTGAAAATAAAACAAAAGGTAAAATTTTGGGGAATAACCGAAACATTGGTTATGCCAACAATGATCCAAAATGGAAAAATGTTGTGGCTGAGAAACTAATCAATGCTGCTTGTTGCCCGACTACAATCTTTCTGATGGAGTATTAAAATACAAAAACATAATTGTGATTGAGAATAATGATGACTTAAGAAACAGATTGGTGGGTGCTGCACATGATTCCTACACGAGGACATGCAGGGGTTCAGAACTCTTATAAAAGGTTGAAGGCATTTTTCTATTGGCATGCAGCGAAACAAATGGTTAATTGAATCTCTACCTAAATCTAAGGGAAATAATACAATTATGGTGATAAATGATAGATTCATCAAATATGCTCATTTCATTACACCGTCCCATCATTTTACAGCTCAGGATGTTGCTCCAATAGTCTTGGATCATTTCTGTAAGTTTCATGGACCCCCAGCTTCAGTTTTCAGTAACAAGTTTGTTCTGGAGGGAATTATTTAAAAAGTTGGGAGTTAAGTTACTTGAGCTCAATATATCACCCCCACACAGATGGACAGTCTGAGAGGGTGAATCAGTGTTTGGAAAAGTGCTGAAGAAGTATGACGATGTATAATCCAAAGAAATGGCTTTTACGGTTGTCCTTTGGCCCAATGATTGTATAACACCAGCTATCATTCATCCATTAAAATGTGCCCCTTTCAGCCACTGTGTGGATACCAACCTCCCAGTAGGGGAATAGTGCCACAAGACATATATCTCTAGTGGTTGCATGCAGTGGATGCTATGTTGCAGTTAAGGTTGGACATGCATGGATCAGGTTCTTTAAAGACAGTTAGGAATGGTAAGAGACAGGATGAAACATGTGGCTGGCAGGGGAAGGACTAAGAGAGAGTTCAGCGTGGGAGATTTCTTCTACCTTAAACTACAAACATATAGACAGAAAAGTTTGGCTTTGAGGAAAGACTTCAAGCTTAACCCTAGATTTTATGGTCCTTATAAAGTGATCTAGAAGATTGGTGCTGTAGCTAGCTTATAAATTACAACTTCCAGAAGGAGTTTTAATTTATTCAATCTTCAACGTCTCATTACTTAATAAGAAGGTGGGAAGTAATGTGGTGGTATCAACTACATTACCTTCAATGGATTGATATGGGAAGATTAAGGTGACTCTAGTAGAAAATTCTAGAACGAAAGCTAATGAAGAAAGGTAAGATGGCCGCCACAATGGGGATGGTGCAGTGGTCTAATCTGTTCGATGAAAACGCCATCTGGGAGGATTTAGATGAGCTTAGTAAACAGATTTCAGGCTTCTGTCAAGATTCTTGAGGGCAAGAATCATTTTAAGAAGGGGGAATTGTTACCAGTCTTCAAGAAAAAAAAGGATGGAGATTTAAGCATGTGCAGAATGTGGAAGGCATGTGAAGAAAATAGTTGTACAAACTTGCTGATTTGATCATGTGAGATAAGTTAGTTCTGAGGTAGTTAGTTTTTAAGGTAGTTAACCGCTAATAGTTGGAATAAAGTAGTAAGAACACTTGTAACTGGAGAGGGAAAACACTAGAATATAAGTTGGTGTACTGGAAACGTAAAGGGTAAGAAATAACAATAGCAAATACAGTAATTCTTCTTTTCTCTACTTTTCTTCTATAACTCTTCTCTTTAATCCTATAACTCTTCTCTTGTTAAGCTGATAGCTTAAAACACTCGTGAGTCATTCAGTGGCTTATGAATTTGATGTGGAGGTTGATAATAAGGCGGTTCCGTTCATGTTATTGTAGGACGTGAACCGCTGGGAGTTTGTTGATTTGCCTATTTTTAGAGTTGAAGACCCTGTTAAACCCGGTGATGAAAACGGGTTGATGGAACAAAAAAAGGATGGTAATGGGTTGCCTGTTTTAGCTCCGTTTCATCTTGCTGGGCCCATCGAGATATGGGTTCAGGATGCCAAAGATAACCTTAGCTGAACAGCTGCGTCATGCTGTTCGTTCTGAAGGGGCTCCGCTCCTCTCTCCGAGGATTGTTGGGCCCACCACGCTCACATCTCCATCATCATCACCTTCTTCTAATAACAGACTCAAGCTGAAGCGCCTTGCTCCTGGACTTGTGGAGCTATCCTTGCCTGCAAAATCTCAACCTGTTGATGCCCTCTCCACCGTTGATTTGGAACAAGCTACTACTGTTCTAACTCTAAACATTTCACTACAATGTGGCCATTCGCTTCTGTGAATGGCTAAAACTCGAACTTGGTTGGTTTTGAGAAATTGTTTACATCTATGTTGGGTCCCAAGGCTAACAAGAAAGGTTCCTTCAAGTTGTTGAAGGCAGATGTGCCAGCTCAGACATTTGTTAAGATAGGGTTTGGTGTTGAGAATTAAGAAATTGAAAGAAGTAGATGGGCTTGGTCTGGAGGCTATTCCGAAATGGAGGACAAAGCATGGGAGTGTGAGGATGCATTTTGAGGTATTGGCTAAGGTTGATGGCCAGAAGATAGTACCGGAGAGAGTGGTGCAGGTTAACCCTGTGATCGTGGAGGATACAGTGGCTCCTCATGTGCTTGCAGGGAATGTGAGCATGTCCAGAACTCCTGTTGTCCACCCTCCTTCCAATCCCTTCACCTTGTAAATCCTTGGTGGGGACTAATTTTGTCGAAGTTGCTGGAGAAACTGTGCATATTTTCTTTTTTCCAGTTACACGTAATGAGATAGTAGAGATGGACGTTGTAAAAACTATTGAACGAAGAAGATATGAAAAGGTTCATATTGTCTGTTCTATGAGTGATAAAATGATAGCCTTCAATCTTTTGGTGTTTCTTATTAATTATTTGTGTTGCCAACATTTTCTTGGCAGCACCTAGAAATCTTTTTCAGGAGCTAGTCCAACAGGTTACATATAACTATCATTTATAGCTAGTCATTTCTGGTAACTTTCTGGAAATATCTGCTGTAAAATCAATTCAGAAAGTGTAGGTTATATATCAGGTCAAGAGAGAACGAGCTGATCATACTTTTTTCAGGTGAAATTCATTATATTGAAGGCAGTATCAAGATGAAACCCATTGCAGTAGACAAAACAATCTTGACCAATCGAATTAATGTGAGGATTAAGGCATTTGAGCACTAAATCCAGCCATCTGTTGCTTTCCCCATGCGTGGAATAAAACAGCTGGACGGGATTTAAGATGAAGCTTTCGTGTTATGGGGAAACAATGCCATTTGTTGTCGGTTCTTCAAACAAGCCGGTGGAGTCAGTTTACCCCTTTATAACCACTTTTGTGGAGAGACGGGTATGTTATTTTGGGCATTAGATTGGCCAGTTGACATGTCTCTGTGGTAAAAGATCGATTCTGGGTGTTCAAAAATACTGAACTCAGACTTGACGGCATAATTGCAAGTACTCTCTCAAGCCATAAAAGATGTTAAAAAATGATAACTCTTGGTGGGTTTCGTATCGGCTAATATCATTTTTCAGTAGAGTTGATTTCCAACAGGTCCGGATACAAGAAACTACGCATTTAACTCTGCGTAATTTGCTTTACTTGGATTGAAACTATTTCCTGATGAAGGAAACCCCCTTCTGAATGCTTTCTGCCAACTCTTTTTTAGCCCTTTCCAACCCCACCCTGTTAAAAATATAGTTAAAACGGTGAATATTTTTGTTGATTTTCTTTTACCAACAAAGGAAAGCCAGTCGAGTGGTAAAATGCTTTCTTCATACCTCTCATATTCGTTTAGGGGACCAAGTTGATAGACTTCCTCGGCTCCTCTGCGACCAAGTCGTACCTTGGTTGCGAAGAATGGGAGTTCTGTCACCTATTATAAACAATATGCTTCATTATTGAAAGGTTAAAATAGCAAGTGTGAAGATTCTTACAAAGAAAGGCTTCCAAAAAAATACCTCAGAAGCTACAAATGCACATTCCACAACACCAGCATCTCCCCTCAAGCCACGAAGGCAGGCATCTGCAAATTTAACAGCAGCATACGCCTGCACAATTGCATATCCCTTGTCTTTGTTTTGGTTCAATAAGTCCACTAGGTTTGAATTTTATAATTCACTTTTGTAATCAAAGCTGCAGAATGAAAATAAAAAATAAAAATAAAGAAGGGGATAGATTGGCTAACCATTGACAGTGTTGCAGAGCCAGTCCCAGCTTTCGCCTGCCAATAACAGGGACATTGTTTAATGTAGTTTAACCAATCTATTAAATCCAAATGGAAAGGAAGCATACAAGATGTTTGAGGAACTTGTATGTTGGGAACCATGAACTTAAGAGCAATTGCATTAAAAAAATTGATGAAAATAGGATGCAGAGAGATGATACACGTGTCAGCATGAAAAAGAGAACTCAATTCCTGCAGAGACACTGCGGCACTTTGCATTGTGTTGGAAATCATGATTTAGCGAACATCATGACAAAAACATGCAGTGCCGTATAAGATATCAAAATCTAAAAAAACAAAAGAGAAATCATTGCTGAGAATGATATTGCGAACTACAATTATAGCTTTAAAAATTCGCAAAAATGTGCAGTTGTGAGATTGGATGCCATCTAGGAATGTACTTCAAAATGTTTAGCAGTTGATGAAAGGAGAATGAAATGGTGAAGTTCAGAAGCATTGGACTTCTTGATCAGAAACGATGCAATAGATGAAATTAGCAAAACTGTTCTTCAATAAAAATATTAATTCTAGCAAGTTCAATTAAAGAAACCACCATCCTTGTCCATGTCCCTCCTGGGATTGTACACTCAATCTACAATAACAAGCTGCTATAGGACATGCTTATCTATATCAGATCACTGAAATGTTACCAGAAAGGTGGTAACAATTTGTATCTTAAACATTGGCTGGTTCTCTTTCTGTCCAAGCAGATGACTTCAACAAAACGCTTGGAAGGGTGGTCTAAAAACACCCAGTATTGCAATCCCACGCGCTCCAAGACAAGAAAGGGAAGAAAAAAAAAATTACCTGAACAACCTCTGTTCCACCATCTTGAATTCGTTTGGTCAGGTATTCAGTTTCTTCAGGGGTGAAGGAGGAAGGAGGCTTAACCTGCAAAGAGTGAATCAATTCATCTCAAAATGTGCCACATTTTTTAGCAGTAGCTTTAAACATCTAAATTACATCGAAATGTTTGGCAAAACAATCTACGAAACCTGTGACAGAAGAGGCAAAATTGTGACTCCAGCATGGCCTCCAACAACTGGAACATCAACTTCCTTAGGATGAAGTCCCAGAACTTCTGCCTGCGAGGAAATCACAGGAGAAAGTAGAAAACTTATACATGACTAATAGAAAGCACAAAAGCTCCACCTGGCGCTTTTCCAGCAGGACTCTATGTGCAAGAAACTATTAGTTGGTCCAATTTTCAGATTGGATACCACGAATGTGTTTGCTCTCACAACATCAAGCATTGTAACTCCTAGAAGTCGCTTTGGATCATAAGTTCCAGCTTTCTTGAAAACCTCTGCTGCAATTGGAACTGTAGAATTGACTGGATTACTGATCAAGTTGACAATTGCATTCGAGCAGCACTTTGCAATTCCTTCGCAAAGAGTTCTAACGATCCCAGCATTGATGTTGAATAGATCATCTCTAGTCATTCCAGGCTTCCTTGGCACGCCAGCAGGTATGATCACAAGGTCCATCCCTGTAAGAGCATTCTCAAGCTGCGGCTGCCCTAGGAAACCCCGAACCTAGAAAACCAAATAGTGTAGACTGTAACCATCAAATACTTTCTAGCCTACATGATAAAGTTTGAATTCATGAATAAAACATCTGTTAATAATGAATCCCAATTCCAAATCAAGAACATTACAATTCAGAGATACAAGGATTACCTTACTTCACAATTAGACATGACTACACATATGCAAGATAAAAAAAATGAAAAACATAGTTAATGATGGGTTAATAAATTACCACAGCGCCAGTGTCCATGTGACCAATATCAGCAGTGACACCAGGAGTATTGACAACATCATAAAGATGAAGAACAGAGACCAAAGGATTCATCTTCATAAGCATCGCAAGAGGCTGGCCAATTCCTCCAGCAGCACCCAAGATAGCGACTTTGAACCCTGGTGCCCCTCTTTTCGCTCTGCAATCAGCTCTCTTCAAAACACAGCTTTCCTCCGTCTATTGAAACACAAACCACAAATCTTTCTCAACAAAAAAAAATATCCAACTTTCTTGAAAATCATATATAGGGATATGCACATATAACAAGTATATTAACTATAAAACAAGTGAAAAGATGAAACAAAAAGAAGGACCTGGGAATTTGGAGGCTGGAGATGAGCTGATATCTTTGCAATCCTCTGGCTAGCCTCTCTGATGGACTCCATAGCTATCAGCGTGTTTTGCAAGACTGGGAGGTCAGGAGTTGTTTTGGCGTCACAGGACACACTACCTATATGATCAAGGAATGGATTTATAACTCCAATAAATTAATTTTTGGAGATAATGTCATAATTGGCAGATATAATTTTTGAGGAAAGGGAGGCAAGAAGGTGACATGTTTTTGCTTTAAATGCTATTATATTCGTAGAAACAAGTTTTTGGACCCTTATCCTCTTGATGTCTCAGATTGTCTGCCTGTGGCTGTAATATTTTTCTTCTTTTTTATTTTGTGAGTGTTGAAAGATTTATTGAATAGATCATTATTTCTTATGACCAGAGAATGCATTCAATTTTCTCATGATGATGGTTTGTGAGAAAATATTACTAAATTCTGAATTCTATTGTTTCAAACTGGCTAATTGCTTAATGTGATGGAAAAAAAATATATCCACTACTAGTGAACAGTTCACGAGATATTTTCTATTATGGTTTTTTTTATGAGATCCCTCTTTATTGTAACGTTGTGTGGAAATCTCAGAGAACCGATCATTGTATGTTAAACTTCCATTAATGCTTCCAACACACAAGAAATTAGGTTCCCCAAGCCACCAAACACTGTTGGGGATTCCATCAATTCTTGGGGACAAAGAAAGAAGAAACAAGAAGTTAGTGAAAAATTTAGTCTTTAATTGTGAAATAAATAATAAACATGGCATACATAGGATAAATATGCCAAAAAAAGAAGCTCCACAACATATATAGGTCTCTCACAAGGACGAAAAGCAATTGCATTTATTCATCCAAACTATACTTCTAAACGGAAGTCGAGTTGCCCAAGTTCCCTCTTGATCTTCACTTGAAAGGAGTTAAAGACTTTCCACAGCCAATGCTTGAAGTAGTTCAAAGTTTAACCTTGGCACAGTCAATGTAATCCGTGAACTTATCTTTTCCTGAGCTAGCATGTTGGTTTTCATGTCCAGCATCTGAAAAAGTCCTCTTAAGCTTAATCTTTGTACGATTGATGTAGTCAGTGAATATATCTTCAATGTGCATCCCTAGCTTGTTGCTACCTTCTTCGAACTTGTTATGCTGAGGTGATTCAACCTTGGCATTATTGGCTTTGTTTCCTTGGCTAGGACTTTGCAGCACAGCCATGCTTGATGCTTTAGCTTCAGGTCCCATCCTGGAAGCAACTTGGGTGTTCTTTGGAATGGAAGGAAGTGGAGTAGTAGCTAACTTGGATTTACCATTTGCTGGAACACCCTGGCTTGAAAAGTCGAAGATGACAGGAACCATTTCTGCTGCTTCTCTATTCCTAAGAGTGTCATGGCTTTTGGCACCCTCTGCAGACTTGCGATGTTTTCTAGGAGAATATGTTTGGGATTGGGTATCAATGATTTTCTTAGAACGAGAGGGTGGTTGTGATGAATTTGGAGCAGGTCTAGCAGGCCTAGGATCTTGTGGGCGAGTTGAGACGCGGCGAATTGCTCGGAAAGCTGGAGAGACAGAAAATACTTTGTAGATTTTTTCACACACATCCTTGGGGTAGCTACTGCTATTCCTTTCCATGGTGAAAGATACCAAATGAAGAATATGGTTTCTTTCTGTTCAGAGATATGAGTGAAAATATCTTGATGCAACTGTAATTCAGGGGGGCTGAAGGGCTTGGATTTTATTTTAGCATAAACTGGAATATGGAGGAGAAATCTAGGGCCCGAAGCACTTTATTTTGGTCTGCAAATAATAATATTTAGAGCCCATCCCTGTGATCTAGTGTGAAAATCCGCTGTGCTTGTTAGATTATTTGATTGGGGGCATTACAACCAAAGATTCCTATCAATTAGAAAGACAAACAACTTTCTGGGATTTTCAAAATGATGTGATGGTGAGGGATCATATTCCCCTCTCTTTTTTTTCTCTGTAAAGCTAGAATCTGACTAAAACTCCAGAGATTTTAAGACTTTCTAGCTGTTCCACACATTCGGATAATGATACATGCTGACGTTTGAAGACTTCACCTAAGCACGAAGGCATCAGATTCAGCTTGATGTCACTCTGCTCAACTTTGCTCGCAATTTCAGGGTTGCTGCCCTACCCTTTTTGTTTTTTCTGCATCTGTGCATTGCCAGTGTTTTGATGGCCATTGGATTTGAATCCATTAAATCTCTTTTTACTATTTTATTCAAATTCAATGACATAAAAATACTTCAGTTTTAGGAAGGGTGCATTCAAACCATTATTTATCTAGATTATATCATAAGATTTTTGTTAACTTCCATATCAAATAAATGTGACGATAAATGAAAAAAAAATATATTGCGTGCTTAAAGAAATAGGAATCCGCTTCCTGTCCTGTGCTACAAAAAGGAATTCTGGGGGTACAAACAACGTAACTCATGCTGAATGAGTTCTGTAACAGAGATAGGTTAATGAAAAAACAAGTCAGTGATGCTTCTACTTCTATTTTCTCAAACAAGATCCATTCTTCCTTCAGGTGTGTGTGCAAGCTGCTCTTAAAAAGTGCTGCATCGATCCCATCTTCCAAGCTAAAACATGCTCTCATGCTCTTGCATCCCAATCCATTTTTGGGGATCAACCGAAGCAATCCCTAATCCTCCAAGTTGTAATTATTTGATGGGTGACCTGCAGTATTGCTATGATGTGGCAGACTTTTAAGCAACCCCATTGGAGAACTGCGTTTCTGCATTTTGGACTAGATGCTTGCTATGATAGAAACATGCTGGTATTTGGTTACTAACAAAAGTGGGAATAAAAATGGTAGTTGTAATGATGATAAACTGAAACACTAAACACTCCTAGGAGTGCAATAGTTTCAGTTTCTGCTTTTCTTGGTGTCTTTACTTGAAAAAACCTCAAATTGTCGCTTCTTAGGTTATTTTCGACGATGGTTTTCACTTTGTCAAATTGGAGCCATAAATAATTACTTGGTTGAGTGTGCTGACCAGCTGTACCACAGATCTGCTGATGATTGGTTTTCATCTTTTAATAACTTCCTCTACGTTGTTATTTAACAGTTTTTCAGACAAGAAGTTGCGGTTCATGATTCTCGGTTCAAAAGAAAGTTACTATATTTTACAGGTAGCTTTCCTCGTACAGTTCGAAGTCCTTTTGCCTGGAGGTCACCTTTATTGTCAAGGGAGCCAGATGAGAAATAGAGGACAGTGAACAGCGAATAGTAGAAAAATCCTTCCATGATAAATGCCTACTATCATTTACAGCATTTCACTGGCTGTTAAAACATTAGAGTGGCAGGATAGTAAGAGTATAGAAATTATACAAGACCTAAAGAGGCCACCTTTACAAGTTTTTGTACAACAACTCATATTTTGGTATCCGCTCTGGTGGCAGGGGGCAATTAGCGATCAGCTTGCCTTTCATGGCTGCTCTGAATATGGCCTGTATGAGCAGGAAACAAGTTTTTATAAGATAATATCAAGTACAGTCTGCAACTGATCCCATCATATACAAGAAAAGATTTATAGATCAAATATCATTTCTGAAAAAAGAAACCGGTTTCATGTGTGACCACCTGCAGAAGAACTTGTACAGACATAAAAATGAATACAGAACACTGCAGCGGACACGGTATAGCTCGACAACAACCAAGTTTGGGGACTAGTCCGTTGCCTCCATTGTAATTTCATTATGTAGGTCTCCTCTGTAACGGAACATTTATTCCTCAAAGTTTCAATACTTGAAAACAGTCTCCCATCAATTAACAAACTCCGACACATCCAAGGAGGAGAGAGCATCATTAATTAAAGAGTCTTGTCAAAATAGCTGCTAGATCATCCATGTAAAACATCTAATATTTGCATCACTTCACACCAAATCAAAACCAAGGAATTGAATAACAAAACCTGAGAAAATAATTTTGGTTCTCAGTACTCTTCACGCGCAGGGTTCTTAAAATTTGGGAAGACAACTACACAAACCCTGAAGAAACCTCGGCCACTCAGTTTTTCTTTTCTTCCTGCTAGTTGCATTACATTAACTTTATTGGTCTTTTGATTTGGTAACTAAGTTACCTATTATTCTTAATATATCATAACCTAATAATGTATGACAGATTCGGTATTTGTGTCCTACAAAGGATTCATGGTGGTGAGCTATGGTTTGTTATTTGTAAAATTAGAGTAGAATAGAGCTTGTTTAGAAAGAAATAATGAGAAATCAAGCTGTGAACCGCAGGTTGCAGCACTATAGCGGCAGAACTTCAAAGCAATGGAGAAGAATTATGAGAAAATAGATAAACAAGGAAGATAGGAGAAGAAACCAACAAACCTTAGGCATGCCTTCAAATTCTCAATTTATTTCATAATAACTCGACTATGCTAAAAAAAAATAGCATTTCTCTGTAGACATTGGGACTCCTTAAAAGACTAGTATTACTGATCCTTCCTTGAATAGGAAAGAAAAACAGAAATAAACTAATAAAAACTAACACACCAACTTCCTAAATAAGAATAGACTTTGAGTAATCCTGCTTACAAAATAACTGATGACTCAAAGCTATAAAAACCAAACATTAAAAATCCACAAGGACACTTAATTTTTTTACCAAAAAGACTTCTTGCTTAATTAAAAATCACTTAATGTTGAGTTTCAAAAGTGGAGTGTTTCTCTAAGTATAGCATAGCTACTCCACAGTTGTCTTTGAAAACCTCAACTCCGTTGAGTTTGGGGCAGGACCTAGGAATACATCACCCATAAATCTACACACATGACGAAGAATGAATGACCAGGCAACCTCTTCAACTTTGACAACAAAAAATCATTTTGTGGCCTGAGCTTAAATTTCTTTTGATTTAATAGGGAATATATATTTTCAAAGGCATCATGCTGCATCCTTCTATGAAATCACCATGGATGAACCAAAAGAATATGGCAAACCCTTAGAGGAAGGACATCACATTGCACTTCATCGACTAATCCACCAGGTTTATGAGTAACCAAGCATCTTTTTTTCATTTTCCAATTTGTGTTATCCACCCAAGCGACTTTATATGGTTGAGGGTGAGGTTCTGTCTTCAAACCTATAACTTCTTGACAGCCTTTCAGATATGATGTTAGCACAAGTACCCAAATCCATGATCATAGAGTTAACTCTTGAGTTGAATATAGAAATATGTCTACAATTGTCATCATCTTCAACAACCTCATAAGTTGCAAGCATGGGTCAAAACACTAAACATTGGAATCCGATTTCCAACTTTGATTGTCATCTTCTTCAACATTGGAATCTGATTTCCAATTTTGAATGTTTATCTGTATCCATCTCAACAAATAACTTCTTCAAATTCTTCCTCGTTGACGGCTTCTAAGGCTTGTCCTTCATTAGGAAGTGAAAGAGCCTTACCAGGACATTCAAAAGAAAAGCAGCCGAAGCCCCTACACTTGAAACATCAACCTTCTTTCTTTCCCTTGGAATTTGATCAACTGCTTCCTTGAGATGAATAGGAGGTATTAGGATGAGTGGACCTGTGAATAGAGTGGGAAATTCCTTGAGATTTATCAACAGAATTCTCCGCAATGAAGCCAATAGCTACCTTTTCATTCCTACCAGGGACGTGGCTGGAATCGCATGGAAGTCTTCTTCCTCAATCTTAAAAGCAACTTGAGCTGCTTCAGCCATTGAATAAAAGCCTACAAGTAGCTAAACTGAAGGAATTTGTGAAATATTGTCCTTCTAGATACAATAGAAATCATGAAATCTTCATTCCAGTTGAAGTTCTAACCTCGTTAAGCAGAAAAAAATGTTAGTGTACGTGTCAATTACACAACGGTTGAAATATTTCCCACCAAACATTAGTTGTTCCTTTCAGCTCCAAAAAAAAAAAAATTGCCCATCCATCAAGTGATACCATTTAAAGAAACTTTCCAGACCAGGTAAACTATCAAGAAAGACCTTAGGATTGTTCTCCACAAAAGCACCTAACATCAAGCTTAATACCTTTATAATAGAAATGGTCCTGAAAAGAAAGGTATGACAATGCTTATATCTATAGACTTTAGAGAAATCCTAATCTAAGAAGGAAAACCAACTAGCACTGGAAAAACTAAAGCGAACTCCTAAACTATCAAGGAAAAGACTACTAATCAATAACTACTGCTAAAAATCTTTGCTATGTAAAATGACAGAAATACACCTGTAAAGGGACTATTCTTCATCAATTCCCCTGGACTTTGAAAAACTCAGCTCCAACAAGTTCATTGATTGGTGCATTGTGCAAAGTACTCAATTCATCTTTTGGAATTCTTGAGCAGTAATCCAAATGCTTCAAAATACCAGTATACCTCTCCATTTAAACAAGTATTTTTGGTATCCCCCATGTACATGCTGGTCTTGAATAACACGCTCAGTTGAGGATGAACGATTAGAAGTTTCACCACCACCATCTTGATGTCCATGATAAATACTTAGATCCACAAAAATTGAATAAAGGGTTGATGTGTAATTCCAAGGGAAGATCCAAGAGATAAACATTCTCACCTAACTACTTAAATACTTGAAATGCCCTTGGCTTTCTCAAATGAAGCTATTGATATGTACCCCTTGGTGGAACCATAACTAAATCACTCTTTAAATTCAACAAATCTTCTACGCAAATCAACTGCCATTTTATACCTTGCATTGTTGTCTTGTATCCTTTTCCACACATCAGCATGTATCTCTTGAATGTGCTTAGCAAAGGAGTCACCATCTTCACTAATAGGAGAAAATGTAGGCAAAGAAGGTCTATAGGCTGTCTTGGTTTTAACCAATTCATAACCTCAGTTGTTCTTCTAGTAGAGCAGTTAAAGGGGCTATTAAAAGCAAATTCAGCTTGTCGTAGGATTCTGTCTCATGATGCTAGATGATCATAATTAGGCCTCGTAATAGAATTCCAAGGCTTCAATTAACAACTTCAGTTCATCTATTGATTTGAGGATAAAGAGCATTAGTTGAGTTGACGTATATTAGTTGTATATAGCTGTCAGTTAGTTAGTTGATTTTTAGCCTAACTTTTAGCTCCTAGGTTGTAGCCTATTCAATTGTATAGTTGACTTATCTAAATGATTGAAATGTATCTTGTATAAAGACCCCTTGGTGATATGGGGAAAAAATCATCCAACCTAATTCTATTTTTCAATTTGGTATCATAGCTTTAGGCTAAGGGTCCTAACTCGATTACTTGACAAGATTCTGTCTGAATCTTCATTTCTTTATCCAGTAGCCATTGCTGACACTGTCTTGCCTTTTTTTTTTCCCTTTCAACCGCTTCATTCAACCCTAGTCTTCTATGTCTAACCAGCAAGCACTTATGTCCAACAGCGACAAAGTCCTTGTAGAAATCAATTAGTATCCGTTTTCACACAGTAAGAAATTCACAACTTTTGCCAAGGGGTAAAAATTGTGCAGCTGTAAATGGGTTACAACCAGGTGGCAACAATTGGCGTCGGTTTGCCCCTAACCTAGTCCAATACCAACTGACAATCATCAATCATAATGTACAACCTATAATAATCAAAAGATCCAAAACAAGAAACTAGCAAGCGCAACTGAAATGTAAATCAAATTCCATGGTATGTCCTCGAGTGGAGATTAAATCAGCTATTTCATTATTAATTTAAATCAAAATATTTATACCAGTGCAAGACTTTCAGTTCTCACAAGTGCATGCTGGATACACAAACTCAAAGTGATGAAAAAATAAAGGGAAATTAAATAAGAAAACAAGCATACCTCAACTACATCAATGAAATCTTGTTTTCTGTGAAAAGCACCAACCCATTTAGTGTGATCTGCAGTCCTGAATCCACATGAAGATACACTAATTATCATTACAAAATGGAAATGAAATTTAAATTTCCCTTATAGGGAGGGGGGAAATTGTACCCAGAATCCATTTTCATATGATGAGCGTTGAAGAAGAAAACAGTAGAAGGAACCAAAGTTATGTCAAAATAGTTGACGTAAACTTGAACATCCTCGGAATCAATGTCTACCAAGGCTATTGTTGCGAATTTTGAAATCTCACGAGCTGATTTCGATAACTGCAACTTGGAAACAATAGTTTAATTTGTGTGAGAGGGACAGAGAGCGGGGTGCTAATAGCAAGGGAGAGGGGGATCATACAATGTCATCGAGATGCAGACAAACGGGATCAGAGGCGCGGCCGAAGCGGAGGACAAGGACCTTGTCGATGGCATCTCTGATAACGCAGTCGATCTCTTTCTTCTTTGTAAGCAGCGTTGTTGATAGGTAATCACTCATCTTTCTTTATTGATGGGTCAAAGGAAAATACGCTGCATGAACATCCAAAGAATCAAAACTTTGACTAACAATCCTATTATCCATGGTTTTCATTGAGGCTAGAAATTTAATAATGATAGTGTGCAAGAAACAATCTTGAAAAAACAGAATGCATTCAACTGAAAACACACTCCTCGTCATCGAAAAAAATGCATTATATGGAGCCCAATTTTGCAGGGATCTACTTTCCCCAATTCTAGGAATCCATCTAATTCAGCATAAGCAAAATACTCACGGTGTGATCAATCAGCACTCTAAGTTAAATTAAAAACTAACAAGATTGCAACTTCACCACACACACAAAACAGTGCTATATCATGAATTACTAACAGCTTCTTCGGAAGCCAAAACTCATTAAATAATTACAAATTTTCCACTCTAGTCCATGTGAAAATCTTAATAAATGTATTTATTAAAACCTAATAATCCAAATACAATAAAACATTTAAACCTTATGTCACTAAAGGAGTAACATTGCCGCAAACAAAAGTCGAGAAATTCGAAACCCTAACCAACGGTCTTTTTTGGAAACGGAGGAATAATAGAGAGGGATATAAGAAAATAAAGCAAAAGGTATCGAATCTAAAAACAGTGGCTCAAACAAACAGACCCGTGCACATGCATCCAGTGCGATAAAAAAAATAGAAGAGAGAGAAATAGAGACTTGCCTGAGAGAGGAGACAGCTGCGGGAGAGAGCAGATAGAGTAGAGAACTGGTATCAGAGAGGCTGAGAGGGAGGGTGGGCAGCGGGCGGGGGAGATCGAGTGAGCAGAGAGGGAGGAGACAATCAGATCCCATGTGTTTCTTATAAATATGTTAGTAGAAAATAACTTTCTCAAATATTTTCAAGTCTACTGTAAACTAATTTCTGTATGAAAATATATTCATAGAAAATAATTTTCTTAAGTAAAGCGGTCCCAAAGTTCCAATTGTTTTGTTGAAAATAAGTGATTTTCTTAAAAATATTTTGCATAAAACACATGAAAAATTCCGTCCTTTTAATTCTATATAGGGCTTGGCTGGACTCTCTTGGGCCTTCCCTCTTATAATTGTTTTATTTTTTATATTTCAAAATCAAATTATTTTTAAATAAAATAATTATAATTATATTTTAATAGTCATATAATAATCATATAATGATATCATATATGAATTTAATATGTGTATTAAAAAAAA
>Ga0325414_1001455_pt1 | contig 22905 bp, 14 predicted proteins | sample PopdelMetagenome_8_FD_206183 | JGI IMG/M metagenome (GOLD analysis project Ga0325414, IMG submission 206183) | Populus deltoides microbial communities from Bellville, Georgia, United States - Leaf-PdKOR-R3 | ecosystem: Host-associated > Plants > Phyllosphere > Phylloplane/Leaf | place: USA... | reverse complement strand
CAGCTATTGTTTTTGTGGTGAAAGGATGTGTCAATGCAATGAAATGACTATACTTGAAAAATCTATACACAGTAACCAATATGGTATTTATACCATGATTTTGAAAATCCTTCCACGAAATCCGTTGTAATATCGCTCAAAACTCCACTTGGTACCAGTAATGGTTGTAAAAGTCTAAGATAGGCCACCCTCTCCATTTTTAGCTTGTTTACATATATAGAGCACACTTCTACACCATTTGTTTCACCATTTTCTTCATTAAATGCCCAATAAAACAGTCTTTAATCTCCTGTAAGAGTTTTGTATCCCAGCTTGGCCCCTTATACAAGAATCACGGGTTGTTTTAACTACCTTTTCTCTCATCAAATCATTAAAACACATCTTATCTGCTGTCAAATCTGGTACAAGAGCATCGAACAAACTCCTCCTAATTTGTCAAGCCATGGTCTCCTAAGAAAAATCCTTTGAACCATACTTCTGCCTTGCCTTCCAAGTAAAGTTAAGCAATTTCTAGCCATTGTGTTTTAACTACATCATACCCACCCCGATGGCCTTCATTGATTCCCACATTTTTCTCTAGATTGTGATTCCTGCCATCTCTTTCTGCTTCCCTTCCGGTCATATTTGTGCCTTTAATTGTTCATCGACTTGGCTTATTCTTGCCACAATCTCTAGCTGTCTGCTATGAAATCTTGCAATTCCTGATGAAAAAACTTGTATTATCTCATCTAATTGTCTTCCATGCTCTAACCTTGTTGTTTTCCACCATTGTTAAGCAAGTCATTGTTGCTGTTGTAACTGCCGTGGATTCAAGGAGGCTCTGATACCAATTTGTTAAGACTCAATCTTAACAAAGAGGTTTTAATGAGATAAAAAGGTTGAGAAGTAGAGGAAGAGAATAGAAAGAACTTATGCAAGTTACATAACAGTCTTCTTCTCCACGTTACTGCCTTCCAAGCTTGTAACAAAATGGAAAGGGATTTCGAATCACTAACGCCATATTTCAAAGCTCACCTTCACTAATTGGAACATCAAATGCAAAATCCAATTACCGAGTAAACTACTTTCCGGCACTCTAGTCAAACAAAATAATGCGGGTCCTGGCTCTGTTGGAGACTTGAGAGAAAAGACAACGTATTTTTATACATCATGCTTGAAGCCATCTCTACTGGAAAAACGTATCATTATGCATTGAAAGATTCACAACTGTTAACAATCACTCTTCTCTTCTCAAAGTTTTGACAACTTGACTGAACGGAAGATCTTTGGCTGTAATTTGGTCGCTAGCTGTCTCCTAGAAATGGATGGATCGTGGACAATATAGACTCTAACCAACATTATTAGCATGAATCTATAGTGTAGCCACCACACAGCATGTACAATGTAGGACTCAGCCAAAGCCTCATATTCTTTTTTTTTTCTTTTTTCCCTATCATTTAATTGAATTAAACAAAAGTGATGAAAACCAGTTCTCATTTTCAAAAACATGGCCACATTTTTATCCTCCATGCATCAGTGATGCACTAGCAGATCCGGCTAAGACTGCCAAGAGTTTTCATTATATTACGTGAGGAAACACATGGTGGGAATAAAGCAGGTATAAGGACTGGTAGTTTTAACGATAGATTCAGACCAATCTAAACCTGGTAACATGTACTCGACTTCTGATCTGTCTTGGATTAAACTACTGGACAAAGAAACTTGCAAGTTTGAAATTCATATCACACTAACTTACAACATGGGGATGCGTTCTTTTCATTGATACGAGGTGAAAATCACAAAAAGTACACCACATATCAAGAGTGTAGACCATCACTGTGGCATTTAAATTATGGCACACTATTATTCTTCAGCTCAACTAAACAAACAGTGTGAATCCATTACCTACACTGAATAAAGAGCACATCCCGAAGCAGTTTCAATCTTCAACATTTCTTCTATGTCTGCAAGTGTCAAAGATAAAAAAAAGATTACCATATGATAGATGACAGAACAAATGAAAAGATGCAATGTGGAGAAAAAACACTAACTAGAGCAATTACATGTACAGGGTATATAAATAACACTGGCAACTCAGACACCCATAAATGTTCAAAGTGATTTAATGCCAAGGAACACAATTCTTCTGGCTTTTGACCAAGGAGATCAATGGTCATGAATTAGTTGTTGATGGATCGTCCTTCCAACCCTTAGAGAGAAGATCATAGTTGATTGATGCAAGCTGGGAGAGATTCTAAAACAAAGGGAAAAAAAAGAAGTGAGAATACAGTAATTGATACAACACGCTGGTAAAGGAATAAATATACCACAAATCATCCCATGAAAAATAGCGAAATAAACATTGGGGTAAGATATGGCAATGACCCACCACAACAACGCATTTAACCTATTACATTAATTGCTGACTTAACTAAGAACAAATAATCCATGCGCCAAACATTATTTAAAAGCATGATGAAAAATTCTTCCCTGCAGAGCATTTTAACAGGGACCAGCCAAGCTATCAATCTTCTCCCAATTGAGCACATAATTATTTATAGTTCATAAACAAACTTTGATTCCATATCAATTCAACCTAAAGCCATAAAATCACATTGCACATATTATGATTGTAAGTGCTATCTATCACCAAGTTTAACTTTTAACAGTATTTTTGGATAGAAAAGTTTCATATGGAATCAGAAACTTTCTTCCCTTTAGTGCCAAAAGCATCTCAAACATTCAGATTGTGTATAAACCAAGGATACGACAATCCAGTTAAGGGGAATGAAAATACCTTAAATGAAAAATTACTGAAGGAGTAATTGACACATGAACCAGACTCGAATTCAGCAAGACCTCCACATTCATCTCCCTGTTCATCAATATGGCCCAAGAGTGAGTCACGTTTGCAAAATATGCAGGGGAAAACACACAAATTTCAAATTTTGTGATGTTTTACCACTTCATCATGGCGATGGCTTAAGCAGCTACTGCTGCCACTCAAGCTATCAGAATCACTTGAATCCTCAAAGTCACTGGCTGGATAATTTGGGTCATCTGAAGTATTCCACGAGTATCGACTTGTGAAGTAGCTTGTATCTAGTGCGCTCTCTGAACTGGGCACAAATGCAGCCTGAAAGATTGATGCAAAAAAGGCAGTCAATCTATAATCCATGTTGTAAGACTGCAAAAGGTCATATTTATTATGTTCATGGAAGAATCATCACACCTTCTGCCTAGCAAGTGTGTCCCAGTTGATATCTTTAAAGAATATATGCTGCTTCACCTGGATCACAAGTTCTGCATTTACTATCAAGGTAGAATGCAATAAATGCGTGAATATGAACAGGCTGAAAATAAAAACTAGAAATACAAACTAAGTTCACCTCTGACGCTCCTCCAGCTCCAAGTCTCTGGTCAGGAACTTCAGTTAATAATCTGGAGACAAGTAGTATTAGTCACTTTAGGCTGAAAAATATCTATCAATTCATAATCCAAAACTCTACCCAAGGCAATCTAATTTGCAGTAGTATATCATGCAAATAAAGATCTGCAGAACACAAAATAGATAACAAAGACTCCAAATTCATTCAGGTCTCGTCAAATACCAAAACTATCCCAAGGGATTGTATTAACGACAAATCAGTTGAGATGGAAGCATCCTTATCATCAATGATGATAAAATTAATCACACAAAGTATACATTTCAATGACAAAAATAATTGAATAACCATTTATAATAACTAGACAAACTCTATTACCTATCAATTAGATCCTGTGCTTCAGGACTCATTTCTTCAGGCACCCGGGGCCAAGGTATGTTACGGTTGAGAATATTATCAAATATTGTCTAGAAGCAAAATAGAACGTAAGAATGCAGCAACAGAAAGGGAACTGAAATTTAAAATGCAGATCAAGGAAAAAAAATATAATCAATTCCAGAGGTATTGCAAGCTATCATTGAAAATTACTTTCCAGAGAGGCATTCCACCAAATAAGAAAAGGAAACTGATTAAGCGAAAGAGAAAGGGTAATTGCACTGCACCAGAAGATCCAAAATACCCCCTCCACCTGAGTAACTACTCACAGATTTGACTTTATTAGTTGTATGACTTAATGTTTGAAATAACTTTGCAACCAACCCTGACTTGTGTCCAGCATGTAACTAGATACCAAATCCCTATAGGCACTGTCAGGCAGCAGATGAGCCTGATATGGATACACAGAAATTCAAAAGTATGAACAACTACATAGCTTGTCATGCACTATCTCGGTACCCAAGGCTTAAATTAGCAGCAAATCTCCAAACAAGACAGGCATCACCAACCAATGTAGAGCAACAATTTCTTGCAGATTCGTCAGGAAATTAAAATTTTAATAACTTCATTTTCCCCTATAGATTCATCCATGTTCCACTTCCATGCCTATAATTTAGGTTTTTAAATTATTTTGTGAGATACTATAACATGCATGGAGATTTGAGAAAAAAAGTGAGAAAAGTAAGAAAATAGAAAAGGAAGAAGAAAATATGAAAAAAGTGAAATTCTCATCATTTATTTACAGTAAATGGCAAATTGAAACTTTTTAGAAAAATATAGGGGTAGAATTGGGAAATTTTATAAAATGGGAATAGAAGTGGAGCATTGATGGATGTATATTGCAAAAATCAATACCTTTAAAATTTTACCATGCAGACAATGGTGCTGTTGCAAATGCACCATTGCTTGGTGCTAAACAATTGGAATTGCCCTTGCATGATTTCAGTTATATGTTCACCTAACCAGATCTCCAGCAATATTTTTTAATCCAAATTTATAGGCCTTGTAAAAATAAGCCTTGGTAGATTGCCTCCATATATAGTAAATACCCAACTGAGACAATAAACCTATATTACACTACCTAGTAATAATCCTTTTCAAGTTTTTGTATTTCCTCAAAATCACTATATTACTAAGTGATGATGAAACAAGATAAAATCTATGGAGAACTGTTCTACTTTATGTCTTAAAATAATTATCTGATGAACTTCAGATTTTCTCAGAATCTGTCACACCTGCCTACTAGTAGCTATTTGTTCAACACCTTCCTCCTGCACTTATCATGAGCTGTAGTCAGAAATGAGAATTCTCATCCTCTCCTGTTGTTACCGACTCTGAGCAAATTTTAACCCAATGCCAAACCCACTGCAGGACATAGAACATAACTGAATTTCCATTCCATCAACGCACTATAGTAGGCCAGGCTTTGGCAAAACTACATATTTTTTGGTCTAGGTAAAAGAAGAAAGGAATTCAACATTTGAAAATTGGATATAGGATGGATGTATGGTGTTTGAGGGAATACTAGTGTTCGTGTAGCTCAAATAATCCAAGTCTGGTTGCTGAAATTTCTCTGCAGTAAATATTAGAATTTAAAGAAGCTCCAGGAATAACATCTAGAAAATGAAACACAAGCATCACACCTCGGTTCCTAAGAGTCAGACCTAACACTGATTGCATCTCACAATCACAAAGAGCATATTCCCTGGAAAATTCTTTGAAAATATTGCATTCCATTCCGCCTAGTAAAGAACATATAAGATGTTTATATAGAAACTCCTAATTCTAATTTTGGGTTTGACCTAAATGAGAATGCACTACTATTGTTAACCTAAACAAAAAAGTTCAATCTTCCTCTGAAAAGACTTTTCGGTTCATAAATCCTGAGCATGAAAAGGCCACTAACTTGTTGTTTAGAGAATAATAATAAAAAAAAGAGTTTTAAGCAAAAATAAATTAAAAGAAGTATGCAAAAGAAAATGGAAAGGAAAACAATTCACCAAGAGAATAGTTGAAGAGAGAGCATAGCAACAAAATGTAGAACGAGACAGTATATAGAAGTAGGGAGATAACCTGGGGATGCTCCGCATTAAAGGGTGGAATACCAATAATCAGTTCAAATAAAATAACACCCACAGACCACCAATCAGCGGTTGTTCCTGAGGAAAATTGCACATAATAGTTTATTGTTTCAGGCATTTCAATGCAATTAAACAAAAAGGTTAGCATTGCCAAGCATACACTTTTGTTTAACCTAATATTGCATCACCATACAAATTAAATAACGGCATTTGTAGCTAAAACAAGGTATACAAACCATGTCCCGTTCCCAATAGTATCTCTGGTGCCAGATAATCAGGTGTACCCACAGCAGAACGTTTCTTCCGCCTTTCTCGCTGATGCTCAGAAGTGGATAGTTGAGGTTCATCATCCACAAGCATGGATGTCCCACTCACAGCTGGACCAGATAAATCATCAGTGCTATTGATGAGACCAACCTTGGAAAGACCAAAGTCTGTCAACTGTTTACAAAGAATGTACACCTTAGTTAGACAAGGGCATATAGAAATCAAATATCAGAACATGGTCAAAGAAGCAAAATATATGCAATAAAAAGAGTAGATGTCTAGATGTTGAAAAGAAATAGCAGGAAAAATAAAACAAAAAAAGGGAGTTACCTTGATGTGCCCATCATGTGCAATCAACAAATTATCAGGCTTCAAATCACGATGAACTACATGCAGTGAGTGTAAATATTCCAAAGCAAGCACCTTAAAAGCAATAATAATCAGATTTACAAACAGCACCACAAGCAGTAAAAGTATTTGCAAAAGAAGAAAAATTAAAACTTACAACTTCTGCAATGTATACCCTAGCAACATCTTCATCTAAGCAGCCCAGATTTCTCAACAATGAATACAAGTCGCCACCATTCAAATACTCCATCACAAGATACAAATTCTCACGACAAGTAAATGAATAGAAGAAGCGAACCTGAAAAATTACACATTTATTTTAGAATGGAAAAGAATTTCTCATGCCATGCCAAAATGCTTTGCAAGCTAGACCTGCTCACCACAAAGGGATTGCGGACTGAAATTAAAATATCTCGTTCAGCCAGTATACTTTCAACTGCATTCTTGCGGATCATATCAGCCTTTTTAAGAACCTGTTGCAAATGCAAGTATACAATCAATTCAGATCCAACCCCCTTTTTAGTGCGTGTTGAAAAACAGACAAGCATGGGACAATCAACAAGAAGAACCACAACAGAAACAAAAGGTTTGCAAACTTGCACACCTGCACAAACATTTTGTCTAAAATTTCATCTATTCAGATTACACAATTAATTAAGAAACAAGAGTTACAATATTGACAAAAGGGAGATTTGTCATTCTGAACTTTTGAAACAAGCATCATTCTGAATGCCAGCCCTCAAAGTCAAATCACACAGTTTCCTTAAAATTCTCTATAAAAAGTGCTCATAAATATTCCTGCTGGAATTCAAGAGATCTTTTGTCTCCTGTCTTGCTCTTTATATAAACTTGAAGGACCACCATCAACACATAAAAATCACAGTCTATTATTTGGCACAAAGCCCACCGGGCCTAACTACAATACCACGATCTCACCCCGCTCCGTCTTAATTAAGGAAATCTGCTTTGGCGGGACTATTAGTGATCTCTTTCTACAAGAGCTGAGATGCACCATTTGACTACAAGGTCCCATGAGCTTCATAATATATTTGATTGAACACAAATTTACATAAATTTTGTCCAATCAAAGGAAATTTTTCAAAGAAAAAAAAGCATATAGTCAATATAATGAAGCAAAAAGTCAGAACAGAAAAGGAAATTAAAACCACAGCATCAAACATTGGTACCTTTATGGCAAAAAGATCTCCAGTTGTTCTCTTTTTAGCTAAAAACACCCGTCCAAAGGCACCACGACTTATTGGTTTTATTATCACGAAGTCATCTATGGAGGTACGATCCTTAGAAGGATGTGTGGGACTTGTTCTCAAGCTTCGAACAACATCATCTTCCAGAGGAGCATCTTCATCAATTACAGTATTTGTTATATCAACCTTCTCATCTCCCACTAGCTCACAGAGCTGCAAATACTTCTCTCTGCACACGAAGAAAGAAGAACAGAGTGGTGATCAATTAACTTTCAATCAAAATTCAAATTTTGGAAATTATCCAAAAGAAGTGGTACCCACACTTTCATTGGAAAGCTAAATCCAAACTTTGTAATTCATGGATGTTCTTTGCATATTTTGGCATAAAACTCTAAAAAAAAATAACACATAATACTCACCGAATAAGCTTCTCAATTCGTGTCCCAAAAGTCTCCACCATAAGAGCATCAAACTTTCTCCTGTCAATGACTACCCTCAAGTCTTCAAGACAAGTTAGCAAATAGGATATGGCGCGATCATCCTCCAACGGCATAGTTGCTACACATCTTGCAATATCAGCAAGTTCATTCAGCTGCATCATATAAAAGGACTTTTAGACAGACACAAACACATTAAAAAATAAAAATTTAAACAAAAAGTAATCAATTCATGTCAGCAAGAGCCGCATTAAGGCCACACAGAATCCATCTTTCATGTATTTAAGGTGCTTTGAGCTGCCTTAAGAATATTATTATTACATTTTCTCTTTTGTCTTCTCTGAAAGCTTACACAATTGCAAAGAACTTCATTTTGCATTTAGTACATGACCAATATTTAGTATGAAATTTCATTATAAAAAGAAAGCCAAGCATTATAATACTGACGAGACACGCCCTCTCAATATTAAGGAGTAAGTAGTTCTTTTAAATCCTAAAACACAGCAGTTAACCCCTTTTCTTTAAGATGCTGGTTTCAAGGACAGGACCCATTAACCGATTTATCAATAGGAAGAAACAAAGTAAAGTAGACAAGAACCTGTGGAAGATCATCATGCTCGGAAAAGGCACTCTTCCCTGCCAAAAGCAAGTCTATCTGACTATTCCTTGGTGTCAATAATGGAGATCTAGGAGTCATGCTACCAGCTGAAGATGTGGCCATTCCCTGATCAGACTTGGGACCAAAACGGGTTTTACATGACATGGAAGGTAAACCCTTCATGTCATCCATAAAAATAGAATTATCAGCTTCAGGAAAGAAATCGAGCATGTCCTCAGACCCTCTCCGAGACCAATCACTGAGTTTTGGTGAGAGAACATCAGATTCTTCGGTCACACTGGAATTTGATATTTTTGCAATGTCTGGGCTTCCCACTGCATGTTGGATATCCTTCTGTGCAAAGGATTCTATCATCTTCTCAAGCGTTTCAGAAATTCTGATCAAGCGCTCATTCACACTTAGACACATCTGATCACATCGATCTGTAATTGCACAAATTCTTGAATGGTCTTCTACATATAAAGTTGGAACCTCCTCCTCACAAATGCGACAAATTATTGAACTCTCATCAGCAATATTCTGCTGATCACCCCAGTTACCCCAAGAAATTTTGTGTTGGTGCTTTGTAGAATGTTCATGCAAATCTTTGACCAATGGAAGCTCAGAAGCTTTAGCAGCAGCCAGAAGCACATCAGAAGCTCCTTTCCTGTCATTTGATGTTTTCAAAGGTTCATTCTTATCATCATTCTGCCCCCTTGGAGGAACAACTTCCTTTTTAATTTTTACAGGAGGAGATGGGAGTGGCTTCCAAGAAGAGATCCGATTCCTTCCTGTAGGAGATTCGTCACTCTTTGGAGTGTTATCAGCAGGAGAGAGGAATTTCCCTGGCAGTATATCTTGTTCTCTGCCCCAAGCACACTGCTCTTGACTATATGATTTCCTTACTGATGCAGCCTTCTGCTCTTGACTGTATGATTTCCTTGCCGAAGCTGCCTTCTTTGGAGCACTAGAAATTTTTCCATCCCTACCAACACCTGGAGGAATGCGTTTATCTGCAGACTGCAAAAGCCTAAGCTGATGATGCTGGAAAATATTTTCATCCTCAGCCAGCCCACTTTCCTTGTGGAATTGCAACAATCTGGTACACCTTGTAAGGATGAAAAGCATTCGGGTATGGAGCTGCTTCAGTATTCCTGGAGGAAGTTCTTGGCGTCTATCATCCAAATCTTGGACTATACCTTCACACTGAAGCCAGAACTCTCCAGGTGATGTCATAGCACAACTCCGAGCTAAAACCAACAAGTCTTCAATAGTTTCCTGCCACTCAGGATGACTATCTGCATTTTTTTCAAGAATTCCAACCAGATCCGCTGCAAAGACAGCAAGGTCAGAATTCACTTCTTCCTTTGCTTTGTCAAACTTTGCCCGTATGACAACCAAGATCTCCTGTACAAAACCAGAAAATTAATCTGGAGGCGAACTTCCAGAGCACATTGCACCATCTAGACGAGATATAACACAAATTAATGCATTACCTCCAAGTTATTTAACCCTCGAGGCTTCCAAAATGGGAAAGGTCGTACACCTTTGGAATTTAATTCATGGGAGAAACTTTTGATATCAGCAGGAAACCTCTTTCTAGGGGCACTTGTCACACGAAGTATTGCTTGAAACCTGGGAGATTCAGACTCCTTTGGGTTGTTACAATCATAAGTCTAGAAAAGCAAACATTTAAAACAACGTTGTGAGGAAAACTAACTGAAGACGAAGTAACCGAGTAGAAGACAAGTGAATTCACAGATAGTACCAAAAAAAATCCTTTCATCAGTACCTCAGGTGTAAAAACATCAGAGCTTTGCAAGCTCTCAGAGTGCCGCCATGATGAATTATGTTGACCTATTATGGTAACAAAATATCAGAAATGTCTTTTTACGAGAAAAGACATTAAGAACATTGCCTATGAGTTAAAACATTCCATGAGCAGAAACCATTTCCACATTACAAAGTTTAAATTGGTATGAATTTCAGAGAAGGTCCCACAGGACAATCCTTTTACATACACAGATAAAATAAAAAAAAGTTAAGGCAGTTGCAACTCTACACACTGTTTTCTGTATACAAAATCATTTCCAATGATGAAAACATAGCACCCTAGGGCCCCGTTATGTACAGCCACCTAACTTCTCGACAATTTAAGAAAAAGCCTCAATTCCCAGCAAATTGACGAAGTTTAATTGCAGTTCTGCTGCAATTGAATAGTTAAATAAAAGATGATCTCTCTTATTCTTTTTACACATGAAGTACTATCAACATACAATGTATCTTTCCTTCTCACCTAAATTTCTTTTGTTTAGAAACATGAACAAGTTTGCTGTCCAAACAACTTGCGCCTCACAAAATTTTCACTGGTAACACATTGTGCCAATCTGGTCCATATGAATGCATGCAACATTTTCAATACCTCATTTTGAACAGCCCCTGTTGTTTTGACATGATGAAGGACCTACTAAATTGTATCTCTTCCAAACAATTTTTTGATATAATTCAATCAACCAGGGCATACAGATTCATCCCCACTAACTCCACAATTTTTCTTTATGAAAAATGGAAACTCTTTTGCACAAACTCAGCAATTATGACTAAAGCACAATTCTGAAAGTTCCACCAAAAGTAGACACCTTAATTTGAACTTTTCCTTATATAAATTATTGTTCTGGATACAAAGATTAGAATTTATTTTGGATAATTTATATTTAGGGAAACAAACATTACTTAGTTAACTAAGTTACATGGTATATTGCATGTTGGAACATCGCAAAAACAAATGCACAAAATATGGTCCTCGTGCAATTTTAAATCCCTTCAATTCCATCATTCTTAATGCATTGCTTGTTAGGTCAGATCCAAGAATTCATTAAGCAAAGGTGAAATTGCAAATGATTTATCACTCATTATTTCCAGTCAATCTCGAAAATCCACATATCTTACATGTACCCGTCATAAAGTTCATTGAGGAGCTGTGAGTACTTAGAAGCTCATTGCTAAACGTAATCATCCTCCTTTCAGATTTAATTCTATGGAAGTTTTCAAAATCAGTTCACAGCAGATAACGAGTTTCATTTCAAGGATGTGACTAAAAGCTTCTTAGTATTTACAAACCTTAATTACTCAAAAGCAGGCCTTTAGTCCTCTATTTTCCAAATTGACTAAAAAAGTGGAAACAGCTGCATTGGACAAACTTTGAAATCTGGATATGCTCCCAAATTATTCCACTTAAGAAAATTTTAAATCTAAATTGGGGGCATCATTCAAGCTATGTTATTTTAAGCAAAATTTCCCAACAAGGCAAGTTAAAAAGTCAACCAGTAGTATTTTCAACAAAATGATTGTGGGCTTTCGTCCAAACCTTTGCATAACCTTTGGAGCAAAGAGCAAGCCTTTGCATGACCAATAGACTTCACTAACCCTTACTTGGATATGTGCAGCTCCTCTAGAGAATTCCTCACTAAAGTCACCTACCTTCTAGGCTTTGAGGATGCAAGGGGTTAGATCTTGCTTAAGATTGAGTAGATCCCATTTCAGGTGATTTTATGGAAGAGACCAAAGAGGATTAACAAAAGCAAGTATGAGACTTCGGGTTCACAGATGTCCTGATAAAATATATCCTTTTTCTTTTTCCAGGATAGGAATCCTCTTCTGATCCCATTGCAGTCTCAATCATCTTTCTATCATCATGCCAGGCATAAATGATTCCATTGTTTAAACAGCCATTTGCCCACATTCACCAAGCCACCCCCAACTAAAAACCTACAATTCTCAGACAACAACAAATTCTCCTAAAAAAGTGCATCACCTAGTCTCTATCATCACTTCATACACAAACAATTACATTTTGGAAACAATTGTATCCTACATTCACCAAGTCATCCCTCACTAAACACCTAAAAAGATGTCACACTAAAGCAAATTTTTCCAATTAGTCAAATACACTTGACCAAATATGCGACCAAATGTAATCAACAAGTAAAAGCAAGCAGTTCACAACATTCAAAGCTATGCCAATTAAGAAATAAGCAAGTAACATCACTGAAAAGGAAAAGGAAAACATCATACCAGCTTCACTAGATGACTCCCCATTCTGCAACCTAGTCCTTGCCTGCAAATTAGGACTGACCTCTCTAGACTGTCCTCCTCCACTTCCTGTAGACATACTGTCCCAATTGTCACCACCGTTACCACTCTCTTGAAACCCCGTCAACTTACTCTGCCCCTCTATCCCTTCCTTCTTCTTCCCTGACCCTAAAGAACTTGAATTCGAACCCGACCCTCCATCCCCACCACGCCTTGACAAATTACTAGACCCCAATACACCACTCCCTTTATCACCTCTCAAACCAAAGAAACTCTCTTGTGGCAATGGCCCTGATCTTGTTTTGATCCTATTTAACCCCAAAGATGATGCTAAAATCGGCGAAACTGACGATTTTTCTGCTTCTTTCTCCTTATTTTCAACCAAAACACCACCTTTTTTGGATTTTAAACCCGTCCCAGAATTTGAAGTCCCGGGTTTGGTAGGAGTTTGAGGTTGGTTCACAGTTTCTTTGCCTTTAAAAAACGAGTCTTTCTTTTTTACCCCATCTTTAACTTGGGTTTGCTTGCAAGTAAAATTACTAGAACTACCAGTACTAGTTGGAGTAGTTGGGGTTGAATTTTTAGATTTGGAGGCTTTCTTCTTGTCGGATCGGATCGGTGAATTTGACCCGATTGATCTTGGACTGTTGTTGGATCCATCAGGACTAGAAGTTTCTGATTTCTTTGAAGATGAGAAAAACAGCTTGTTCTTGAACACCATTTCGTTTTAGGGTTTCTTTTTTGTTTTCTTTTTGTGCAGCAGCAACAGCAACCCTTTAGAGGAGCTGCTAAAGAGAGACCAGTGACATTTGAAGAGGAGGTGTGTGCGTGTGTGGGGGGTTTTTTTGGCTTATTGAGAGAGAGAGAGAGAGAGAGAGAGAGGCGAATGGCGGTGGTTTTTTTTTTTTTAAGATTGATTGGAGGAGAGCAGAGACAGAAATGTGGTTGGATGCAGGGAAAGAGAGAAGGATATGACTGAAAGTAGACTGAAAGGTGGTTTTGTGTTAAAAAGTGGTGATTTTTTTTTTTTTTTGGTAAATGATAAATAAAATTAAAATTAACTTTAACAACAGCAAAGTAATCTTATTTTTTACCGTTAATTATATAATTTATAACTTATTCAATGAATTTGTTTTTCTATATTTTTAGGTTTTAACTAAGATTCTGTTTATTTGCTAAATAGTTATTTAAAAAAATGGTTTTCTTGATAATTAAATTCTTAAAAAATAAATTCTTGATAATATTATGAAAAATTAACTGGAAAATATTTTTCAATGTTTAATTATGTTATATAAAATAAAATAGAAAGTAATTTATTAATAAATTAATTTTTTTTCAAGTTTATCTAATATATATAAAATATTTAATATAAATATTTAATTACTTATTATAAAAATAAAATCTAAAAAGTATAATGATGAATTTTTTTTATTATATCTTATATGTATATATATATATATAGCTTATTTTATAAAATATAACAATATATATGTCATATCATATTATAGAGATATAACTTTGTGAAATATTTCTTAAGTAAAACCTATTAATATTTTTTTTTAATTTTAGAAACTTAAAATATGTTTTTTTTTCATATGAAGAAAACCAAACTAATTTATGGTATTAAGTAAGAGTTATATATTTGGGTTTTTTTGGTATGAAGATTTTTTAAAAAAATAAATAAATACAAAAATATTTCGATGGGTTTTTTGGATAAATTTTTTTTTACGGGTATAGGCAATTATCCCTTTAATATATATCAAATAAGCATCAAGAAATAAATATAAATATCTAACATCAAACATAGTCATGCATAAATATTAAGTTTTGATGTCATATACATACATATTAGTTCAAATTCGTGACGATTATAGGTAGAAAGTTCATATTCTTCAGTCATTGATAAACAATTAGTTGGACAATACTCAACACAGTTGCCACAAAATATACAGATTCCGAAATCAATACTGTAATTAAGCAATCATTTCTTTCGAATATTAGTTTCCAATTCCCAATCAACAACAGGTAAATCTATAGGACATACACGAACACATACTTCACAAGCAATGCATTTATCAAATTCAAAATGGATTCGACCACGGAAACACTCCGATGTGATTAATTTTTCATAAGGATATTGAATAGTTACAGGTAAACGATTTACGTGGGATAAGGTAGTCATGAAACATAAACATGCTAGACCGAATTAAACAAGTAAACATACTTGTCAAATAACAAACATATATTTTCTTATCATAGTAAAATCATCTTAGCAATCAGGCCTGTAGTAGTGTTGGTTCACAAAATTCTGAACCCAAGTTTTCCTCAAATTAACATTTTTTTTGTCATAAATGTTTTTGCTAACATTTCATTTTGGACCAAGTGATCAAATGCATCCTCAAGAGTGATCTCATTAAAGCCTTCAATTTTCATCACTCTTGTATATAGCTCATTAACATCAAGTTGATTTTTGCTGAGGCTTTGAATTGCAAATGCTACATCTCCGATCTTTTTAGATAACTTTTCAACACCATCATCTTCGTACATATGATTTCTCTTCCAAGTTGACATTAGCATATGATTTGGCATAATTTCTGGTTGCCATGTCTTTTCCAACAATAATTGTCATTGCCTCGTACATATCAAGTTTTTTGTTGAGATACTAGTCATGATTGAGAAGTGCCTGTTCATAAAGTTTAAAATATGCAATTTTTTAGTTCCTTGTATAACATTTAGGAAACGAAAGTAAATATAAAAATTACAAAGAGTATAATATTTATCATACCTTACTTATTCATTATATATATTTTTCAAAACTGTAATCATCTTCAAACAATCATTCCAGCTAAAGCCACTTTTATTTTTAAGTTTGGTTATTATTCCCCATTCTTTTTTCACGGTCTTGAGATGATTGTCCACATGCTTAGGCTCGCATTGCACATTGAACTTTTTACTAATTTTTGTAGCCACCTTAACAAAAGATTCTGCTTTAAAGGTGGAAGAAGGTTTGTTTTCTTTAAGTGTCTCCTCAGCTAATATCTCAAGTAACATGTAAGACATAGGCATAGACCATGTGAAGTGTTTGCCCTTGCATTTTTCATTATGAGTGGAACTCATTTTTACAAAAAAAAAATTACAAATTTATACAAAATAAAAGCATACAATATTTAGATTTAATAAATTTAATATAAAAACTACAATTAATATTTAAAAGAGAATACATAAAATACATAAGAAATTATAATAAAGTCAACATCTACTCCAAATACATAACAAAGATAATACAAACTCAAGTAAGATATAATAAAAACAAACACATATCATTAACACTCAATTACTAGTTTCTTTTAGTGTTATAATCATTCCACATGGTTGATACAATCATTTCTCCTTTTGTTATCCACTCCTTATTCTCTTCAATTTCCTTCTGTTGACTTAAGTTGATTGTTCCTCTAATTGGTTCACTTTCCGAACATATTTCTTCCATAAGAAAGTCATAAGGATCAACTCTTATTATGTGATTATGAATAATACAACATGCAAGCACAACATCTACTTATGTTTCATAAGACCAAAAAGATTTTCCATCAATTGATCTAAAACGACTCTTCAAAATACCAAACCCTCGCTCAATAGCGGTTCTCAATGAAGAGTGTCGAAGATTAAATAACTTATTTTTATTTTCTGGTGAATGTTTTGTAAACTCATTCAAGTGATATCGAACTCCACAAAAAGGTGAAATGATTCTTTTTCGAATACTGTAACCAGCATCACCAAGATAATATTTCCATACAAATTAAAAAAAAAAACATATTACTATCTTTATCTAATAAGACATTTTATATATTTATTGCATATAATAAATACTTTATTATATACCTTTTGGAATTTTAGGCCACTAAGTCTTGATAATGCATCATCTAAAACCTGTGAATCATGTGCACTTCCTTCCCAGCTAGCTAAAACATAAATAAACTTCAAATCAAAAGTTATAGCTGCTAAAACATTTTGTGTTGTTTCTTTTTTTCAACCTCGAAACTTTCCTTATATCTCAACAAGAACATTTGCAGGAATATAAGTACCATCAATTGCTCCCACACAATCCTATATAAACATGAAAAAATAATTCATTACCTTTTCTTCTAGATGTAATTAATTAATGTATAAAAATATTGGTATTGTTCTCATACCTTAAAATAAGGATAGAATCTTTGAGTATTCATTATCTCTGCGGGAATTGTATCCTCTGGGTCTTTAATAAGGTGTTTGTATAATTTAAGACTGCTTTTAAAATAATTCTAAAATAACGATGAATAGTTTCAACAGACCTATATTATATACCACTAATAAAATGAAATCTTTGGTTTTGGCCTATAATTTGTAAGAACACAATTACTTGCTCCCTAATTGACACATTTTGAGTTGATTGTAATAGGTCACGACTTGTGAGAACATCACACAAATTATATAAGACAACTGGTTTCATTATTTTATCAAAATCGATCACAAATATATTGTCTTGACTCTCGGTAACATCAATAACAACTTCAAACAAGATTTAAACAATAAAAAACAATATTTTTACATATTAATAAAAAAAACTAAGAAAAAACATCATAACACTAAAACAAGTTTAAAAAAACATCAAAAGAGGTTTAAACATTAAGAAAGCATAAATGGACAGGCAACACAAACTCCACTATTGAGTTGTTACATGGTTATACCTTCTCCAAGCTTATTGACTATAGGCTGTTGTTTTTTCTTCTCTTTTCCTTCCTTTTTTTCTGTTCACTCTCTTTTTTTCTAAAGTTTGTTAGACCTTCTATATAAGGCTCTTAAACCTTCACAATAAAGTCTATTAATAAAGTATTTCCCCATGTTTTTCCTCTCTTTTTTTCTTCCTTTTCTCCTTTGATTTCTAGGGGTATTTATAGGGTTTTTAGTGGATTCCCTCAAAGATTGATCAAAATTTAGCCTTTTGATCAAAGTGAGAGAGTTTTGGACAAAAGCTAACAGCTTGAAGCTCTTGTATTAAACTGGTTTTGTAATGATGGTTTTGGTTTTAGGGGTACTGGGTGGTTCTGCTAGACTTGGAGGGTGAGTTATTTATAACCTTTTGATCTTGAGATGGAGGTTTTAAATCCATTAATAAGAACCCTATTAGGAGTTTTAAGTGTGGTTTTTGAAAAATAAATGTCCTAGTCAAGACTGATTGGGTTGAACACTTTCAAAGCTTTGCCAGAGTAACCCTGATGTAAACGTCATTGAAAACCATCTGAAGCTGGTAGATAAGGTGCACACCTTTCGTTTGGATCCAACTATACTCAATTTGAAGGTTCTTAGCTTCATATTCATTCGTTCAAAGATGTTAACTCGATTAGCTCAAAATTTAAAAATGCAAGGGAAGCTGATTGAGGACAAGATGTTGGAGACTTTCGTGGAAGAATTGGGGTATAAATATCCAATTTCATGGGCATGGGTCATAGAGAGGTGTTTCTTAGTTGAATGATAGTGGTCACAACCCTTAAGGTAGTTAGAAACGCCACATTTATTCGCTTGAACATGCTCACTCGATCATCCAAAATTACCAAGGAAGGAGTGGGTGAACGACACATTGTATAGGTTAAATCCTAAAATTAGGATTTTTTTTAATTTAGGATTTGGCCAATTTCAATTTGGTCCCTACTCTTCAATTCCTTTTAATTGCATGCAATTGCACCCCTGTTAAATTCGAATATCAGCCCTATAATTCAACGCCTTTTACAAATGAGTCTTTACTTTTTAATTTATTCAATTTAATCTTTAATTGACCACCAAAATTTTAATTCCTTTCAATTTGGCTCCTGATTTGACCAATTTTTACCCTCGAAATGACGCATCCCTTACAAGTTGGTCCTTAATCTTGGAAATTTTCAATTAAGTTCTTAATTGGCCTGTAAACTTTTTTTTTCACAATTAAGCCCCTAATTTGATCAATTAAACCTTCCAAAGTCTAATTTCAATCCTCAAACTTCAATTTCTTCCAATTAACACCTATATTGACTCCAAAAATAGATTTTTCTTGCAAAGAAGCCCTCAATAAAATTAATTAAGCCTTCTAAAATTCTCATTGAGTTCTTAATCATCCAAATTTGTATTTCTTTACCTTAAATAAAAATATTTTCACCAATAAAACCTTTTACCGGTCAGAATTGGGTTGCTATTTTTACCAATCTTATACATTTTGGTCATACACACACACACACATATATATATATAGTAAAAAATGGGTAACAACAAAAGGGTGTTTGAATATGTGGTAACAGTTACTTTTCAAAGCTTGGAGGGTAACCAAGAGTTTGGTAATGGTGGTCTTTAAAAGTGTTTTTCACATGAAAATGTATTAAAATAATTTTTTTTTATTTTAAAAAAATTATTTTTGACATCAGCACATCAAAATAATATGAACACACAAAAATTTTTTAATTTAAAGTAAAAAATATAAAAAAAAATAATTTTTTTAAACCTTTTTGAAATACAAAAATATAAATACTATTAAGAGCTTGTGTGAATTCTTTTGTTCGAGCACATGTTAATAGGGATGTTAAGGTGTAATAATTATACACGGATGTTAAGGTGTAAATACATATTTCACCGGAATAAAATCACGTTGGATTTTTTCTAAAATATAATAAAAAACAAAATGTTCATTACCTAATCTAAACAAATCCGTAAAATATTATTCAAAAGTTATTAAGAAATTAAACCCTCGTATTTTCTTTTTAATTTTTTACCCGATTAGGTTCGGGTAAAACCCGATCACAAAAGGTCGCTGTAACCTACCCGAAACCCTACCTAGATGTATTAATAACCTTAAACTTATATTTATACCAAGCTATATAAAAAAACCTCTGGTTTCTAGTCTTTGTAGCCTCAGAATTCTCTTCCTCTCACTCTCTTCTCCAGCCGGTGGTAGCAGCGGCAGAAACAGCATCTCCGACAGCCTGTCCTGCCTAGTTCCAGCAGCTTCTAGCTAGGAGGTAATAGGAGCTAAAGATTTCAGGTTATTATAAAATCTGTTGGATAATAGTTTCTCTCGCTTTTCCTGTTATATCTTGCTGGGTGTCTTGTGTTTACTTGTCTTCAATCACCAATTCTTGTAGGGCTTGTAACTGTTTGTACTGTGATTTCTCAAATTGACTCCTGCAAGTTCTATGCTCGTATTGGAGAATGAAGTTATGTTATGCTGAGTATCATCTTGTTTGTTTTTGTCCCAAAAGTACAGAATTGAATTGATAATTTAAGGTTTTTATTGATAACTGCATGAATAGTGGCGGGGTTATGGATACCCAATGGATGTCCGAAACCTGATCGGGTTCAGGTTTGGGTATCAAAAATCCATACCCGTTGGGTTTCCGGTTGGGTATGGATAGTAATTTTGGGTTCGGATTCGGGTATGGATGGTAACAAAACCGATGCATGGCTACCCATTGCCATCCCTAACAATTTATTACGTAGAAATTCTGTTGGTGTGAGTTTTCAGCTGAGTTGGGGAGTTTATCACTGTTTTCTGAATGTTGGTTGCGACATTTATGATGTTCTAAGACCAAAATTTTGTCCTATCAACAGAACCCCTGACAAAAACTTTCTGCTTTGTCTTCTCTGCAACCAAACTGACTATTTGTACTGAGTTCTTCTTGTTCACTGTCACAGTTCTCAAACAGAGATGGGTTCTTCAAGCAAAGACCTTTTGCATTTGGAGAACAAGTATTTCGTAACACCATCATCCCTTGGTAAACCTCTCCCTCTAACTTTTCCTTTTCTTCTTATTAAGTAGAACAGGCATATATGTTTACATAATGGTGTGTGTTTATATATGTGTGCAGAGTCTATACTTCGTGTATGTGAGAAAGATTCTGGACCCAGGAAGCCCCCAGCTGATGGAAAGCCCTTAACCACTCCAGTTCCTCAAAGTCAAGGTATTTGATTCAGTTCAATATTTGGTTTCTTTGCAAAGTTTGATCCTTTATTTGTGTCACTACAAAAATTAATTTTTTTGTTATTCTTTTCATAGTATGCTGATATTTGTATTGAAAACTGAATTCATGAGGTTAATTGAAGCTTTTTCAGAAAAGGGTCTGATTAACATACCTGGTCTGTTTTACAATATAATGGAATTGGCGCAAATAGGGTTTTGCAATTTTGTTGCTTTTTTTATTGGTAGTGATTGTCTGTGATTTTATGAGGGAAGATTTCTCTTTATGAAAAGAGCAAATAGAAAAACGTAAGGTTCCAGTCTGCAGTGAATCTGCAGTTAACTAAAAACAATGGTGGTTCAAAATGAGGTGGAAGGCACAAGCAGCTTTGCATCTTCTACATGTTTGTGTAATTGGTTATTATCTCTAATATGGGCATCAATATTAGTTTCTTTAGTTAAGCTGCATGCAATACCCTTACTGGAGAAGGATCTGAGTGATTTTCACAATTTTGTGGTTTAGGAGGAGGTTTGGCAAAGTTTCTTACCCTTTCTTTTGCATCTAAGCATGATATCCAAAGTTTCAGATTGGAATTGTATTTGCTTGTTTTTCAATATGAATTGCTGGCAATTGCTTCATCTTGGTTAAAGACTGGTCTGTGGTGTTCTTATCCCCCAAAGATGGTCTAACTGTTTGTTGGTCTTCTACAATGTTCATGCTTAACCAAGGGAATCCTGCAGATATTCTTCTAGTGTTCTTATGAATCGATGCTGTGCAGAAGGAACAAAACAATCAAGATCAATGCAGACCTATCTTTTCAACTTTCTTAATAACCACTTTTTAAGTTTAACTATCAACATTATTGAGTTAAATATTTAGCAATTTATTTTCTGGCTGGATAAGACTTGTGTACATTTTTGGTGACTAAATTGACCTTTGGTTGGTGATCTTCAATTTTATTCTCTCCTATCTGTTTGCTATCTCATTCTTTCATGTAATATTGGGAACACAATTCCTGTTGAAAATAATTGTTGCTACCTTCAAGATCTTTAAAATGGCCAATGGAACATTGTGCTAGACATCCTGAAGAGCTGTGTTTTTGCTTGCAGTAAGATTGTTCTGCTGTTTGTTGATGGAATAGGAGGATAATACTGTTGGGCAGGTCCACACTGTGCTGTCTTTGGTTTTGGTCTCAACTTTCACTCTTTAAAGTGTTTATCAAAATTAGTATAGAATGGTCATTGCTGAAAGAACGTTTGTGTGATGCCAAACTCATAATTCTGGTTTGATTTCACGTAATACTGGAAATAATTATTCTCTATTAGAATTGGATGTCTGCCACTTTGTTGCAATATCATGCCCTAGAGAACAATAGAATGTGGAAATGTAACCCTGGTATTCTTTAACAATGCTAGCTGACATCTTCGCTGTGCCACAGTTCTAGGAAAAGTGAGAGATTTCATAGGAGTCATATCAGAAGCCAATAAGCGGTTGCAGGAAGATGCAAAGGTATGCTTACTTGTGATGAGGAGATTCTTCTTCTTCTTCTTCTTCTTTTGAAATCTCAACCATAATCATACTAATTTGTATTTTACATGTCTCTTAAAATATAGGATAATTCTGAGAAATATGACATTGAAACGCTAACTGGAAATGAATCAGAAGTCGTTGAGATGGTAATTGACAGTTGCTTTCTATCCTCCATCCTTAGATCGTTGCTGCCCATGGTTTTCCCTGAGCTTACGAAGTTATTTTTATGTCTTGATTACAGGATTTGATGCTGGGTATAGCTGATCTTCATACTCCTGAAGCTGTAGCTGCTGCTGAATCTGCAATAGGTAATGGTCATCCATTAAATTCTTTGGCTGCTAGCAGTAGTGAATCAGAATCAGAAGACACAAGTGATGAAAGCGAAAGCGATGATGAGGCCAGTGATGACACTGAAAGTGATGGTGAAGACAATGGCAATGATAATAACAAAATATGCAAGTCTGGCAACAATGATTCAACTGAAGGTATTGTAAAACAATGCTCAAAAAGGCAACGAAAAATTGTTGAACTGTCTTGAAGGCTGAAGCATGTTCTGCTGTGGTTTTGGAAAGTCCTTATATTTGTAGTTTGG
>Ga0325414_1001454_pt1 | contig 22906 bp, 10 predicted proteins | sample PopdelMetagenome_8_FD_206183 | JGI IMG/M metagenome (GOLD analysis project Ga0325414, IMG submission 206183) | Populus deltoides microbial communities from Bellville, Georgia, United States - Leaf-PdKOR-R3 | ecosystem: Host-associated > Plants > Phyllosphere > Phylloplane/Leaf | place: USA... | reverse complement strand
TCAGAAGCAAAAAGAAGAGGAAAAGTAATATATAGTGTCGGAAACAACTCTTGTACGTTGTTGGGTAGAATCTTTCGGCAACTAAAGTCTTGACGGTGGTTAGAAATTTGTTTTTTTTAAAAAAAAAAAATAGCATGATAAATTAAAAGTTGTGGAAGAATAATATTATTTTAAAAAAATTGATGAAATAGAACATTTTTACTTTATCAATCGTGATTCTAAAACGTTTTACTATTTATTAAATATTATTATTTCTAAGCAAGTAATAATTATTATTACACTTCAGAATAATTATATTTAAATAAGCCATGCTTTTGAAGTACGATAATTGCTAACCGGTCAGCCGACTGGATACAATTGTATAATTGGTTGATCTTTTCATACAAAACTATAATTTTTTTCAAATATATTTTATGAGTAAAAATATATATTTTTATCCAACTTGTAGACTAAAAAAAAAGACTCCAATTAAAAGTTTAAAAAGTTATTGTTCACACAGTAATTTTCACGGGTGATTCTGAGATGTAAAGAGTGGGTCCGTCATAACTAGAAGGGGATTTGCCCCAAACAGATTATGTAGATAGCCTAGCAGATGCATTTATGGACTAATAAAATAGGTCTAGAAAAAGAAGGAGATTTGGTTGCACCAGACTAAAATAATGACTCAAAAAAACCAAAATCTTACCATGCGACCTTGATCTTGGTAGTTTTGATATTTTATAATTTTTCTTATAAACAATCAATCAGTTAATCTTAAATTTAAATAGATATTACAGTTATAAACTATATCATCAATTAAAATTTTATCATAATTTTTAACTAGAACATATAATAAATATCAATTTGAAAACAACAACTTCAAAAAAGAAAGAAAAAGAAACCATTGAAAAAAAAACTATTTAACAAAAAGAAAAGAAGAAGAAGTATTGCTTCGGCATTGTACATCCTAATTGCCAAATTTATCCTATAAATTCCAAATGAGTTGTCTTTTAGCAAGAAATGGAAATACGTGTGGGAGCACATGAGGAAGACAACTAATGGACATACAAACAAACTTCTAGATCTCTCAAATCCAGAACGGAGTTTTTATCCACTCGTATCAAATCAAGCCACGTGTGTGTCTGTCTATATATATATATATAATGTATGGTCCTGTCACTTAGAAACTAACGTCAGCAAACTAGCTTGGACGTCCCATTACTCAAATCTTCTTTAATCATCAAACAAGCAAGTGTCTATGAAATGAAACATGTGTGGACTTGGAGACATAGAGATAGCTATTTGTGATAATCAGTGTGGCTGCCTACGAGCATGTTCATGGAACGGACACCCGTCCTTCTGGTTCTCTCTCTCATTTTCTCTTGGACCATTTATCATGTTCATTTCACATGGGTGGGTGCCTCTTTTAACTTAAGATTTTTTTTATTTTTTAATGAATTATTAAAAAAATAATATAAATAATATCTTGAGATATTACCAAACAATTTAAGTTATTGGATTGGATTGGTTTTTAATATGATATCAAAGTCTTGATGACTAAACAGTCATAAATTCAAATCTCATCATTTCTATTTATTTGATGAAAATCATGCATAAAGTAATATACATCAATGCAAGTTTCAAGTTTAAAGAGCTTTCACTTGAGAATATGTGTTAGAGAATAATATAAATCATATCTTGAAATCTTATCTAATAATTTAAAATATTAGATTGAAATGATTATTTAACATGAAGAATCTCTTTAAATTTAAATTTAATTGACAATTGAATTTTTTGAAATTCAAACTAGCAAGTCACTTTTTATTTTGGTAGATATAATAATTCAATCACTATGAAATCCAAGCAATAATTATCCTTCACATGTCATTTGGGGGTGTTTTTACGGTGAATTACTATTATTAGCTTTTTTGTTATAGAAAAATAAGCAAAATGCTTTTGTTTACCAAATTTATTTACAAAATATAAATTAAATTTGACTGAAGTAACTGGAACTTGAAGTCATTAGCTCTTTATTATTTATTTTTTTTCTTCTAGCAATGCTTTCATATATAAATGGCTGCAGGTTTAGCTGGCACTCTTTCATCTTCTCTTTAATTGAATGGCTGGCATTTTATTGCAAAAACAAGACGTGTAGGTTCCTCCGGAAGTTAGTGGGAATCAAACAGGTTTGATCTTTTCGTAAAACAAAATATTCATCGAGGCATGAATCATTGAATTTTAGACATTGTTAGCATCTGCTAGAACCTCATATCTTCAACTGCATTCTTTTTTATTTTTTTTATTATTATTAACATGGATGTTTAGATCAACTTATGTATATTTTGATTAATTTTATAGGTTCTGAAGTTAATAATCATATAAATCTCTAGTGGCTCTGAGATTTGTAGGACTCAAACTGATAACCTGTTTTTCAACTGCATTCTTTGTTTATCGTTTGGTTGGTTTTCTTTTTTTTTTTTTTTTATCATGAACATTTTGGACATGATTCACGGGTGAATAATCACTTTTAAAAGCTAAACCATGAGGAAAAGTTCATTTACTCAATATTTCCAGTTGATTGCACAGGGTTGAAATATATAAATGATAAAAATCAAATCAAGATTGTCCTCTCCTCCTAATAAATTTCTTACCTCTTGATTATTATTAGCTAAGTTCCTTTTTAAAAAAAAAAAAAACAAACAAACAAAAAGATCATATCAATTGATATGTGCTCTGCATGGATTTTGACTTTTGTCAAATTAAGAATTACATGCACAATGGTTATGTTACTTAAATTTAAGGAGAGTCAAATCTATTTCAATCAACTAACTTCAAGATTTTTTATAAACAGAACTTTAATGCAACAAATAAAAATAAAACATCGAGCTTTGAACCCGGGAGGTAGTGGTGTAACAACCTCAATTTTATTTTATTTTATTTCTTAGATTAAACAAATACATTGATATAAAGTTTTTCCTAAAATTTTTATCATTGAAAATCAAGCAACATTTTCTCTATTTGATAACACTACTATCTTCAATCACATCCAATCATTCTAGATATTTTTTCAATGGTTACCACAATTTCAAATAAATTATATTCATTAACATATGTTATTTATACTTATTATATAGCACAAAGTAATTATATTGTATTGATAATTATCCTTTAAGATTAAAAAATTATAACAACAAAATTAAGATAAAATATAAAAACATCACATTTTATCTAACTAAAAAGTGTTAACTAGTAAATTACATGTCATCACATATAAACTAGAATAAGTTCAATATTTCATATTGTCATTAAGTTACTAAATTTAATATTCCAATACATTAATCCAAAATGAAGTTATATTACTACCTAAACTATAACAAAAGAAGATCACAACCATAATTCACTCAATTCTAGACGAGTTGGAAAGAACTTGTAACACAAAACATATATATAATTAATATAACACAATATCTATCTTAGAAAAATATTTACTACCATAATCATATTTTCTTTTGGTCACTAATTATTCTCAGTCTTATATCATAAAGATCTCACCATTATCGATATTAATTTTGCTATTATCATTAGTCTCCAAGTTCTTTGGATGACTAATCAAATTTCCTTCTTCCACATTAATTTCCTTTACAAAATTTATATATAATCTATTCCCTTGACTTTTATTCAAAGCAAAATAATAAATAATCCAAAAGATAGGATGCATTGCTAAATTATTTATTTTAGACATTGTTGTACATACCTATTGACACGAAGGTCTTACACCTCCCATTTGTGACCTTTCTGCAGTGATGTCCCCTATAATATCATAACCAATACTATCGATATTTTCATAAACACAATTAGAGATCCTATTTGGCCCTTAACTTTTATCCAATAAATTCTAATGGATAATTTCATTCATATTCATATTTTTTTATTATAAATTCAATTATTCTTTTCTCAATAATTATAATCTCTCTAGTACTATAAAATAATTTACCATTTAATAGAGTTCATCACCAATTATTAAATTTTCTTCTCCTAAATTCTACACTTAGTTGCCCTAGAGACCTTTCTTTTCTTTTTTTTTTTATCATTAAGTATCTGATCTAAACCTAATCCAATCATAATTAGCTCAGTTAAACCAATTAAACTCATCAATTTTATCAAAAATTCGAACAAAAATCCCTCTTTATACTCTCTCTCTCTATAGTTGAACATGCATCCTTGTAAGGGAATGAATTTTCCTTCAAATTTGTATAATTTTTTTCACTTACGCAATCTTTATTCATGCTTCTAAACTTGATTCTAACAAAAACAAATGTCCTTACAATTATCACAACCACAAAATCCCACTTTTCCATAATACCTAAACATTACTTTAAACCTCAACATGCTAAAATTTTCAAAACCAAATACAATAAAGGTTGTTCTTACATTGAAATAACAAAGAATCGAAGAAAAATTAGGAAGAAAATTAAACCTTCATTTCACATTTTCTTCCTCTCTCTCTAACATCAAACTTTCTCCTCTAAGCCTTTAACCCTTTAAAATCACTCATTTTCTTTCTTTGATCACTTTTTAGCCTTTTTGATTTCTTTAAACTACTAGTTTTAAGAGATTTATCAAGAAATTTGAAGAAAATATTTCAAAAACCCTAACTCCCTCTCTTAACCAAGCTATTGGCCTTAAGTTAAGGAAAAAATATATTTATACTTCTTATTTTGTCTACTAGTGTTTCAAAATAAAATAAAAATATATAGATATAAAACAAATCTAAAATAATTTTAAAATAAATTTATGAATATAAAAAATAGTATAGAAAAATATATTATCCCGAGATAATAGCCAATTACTATCTAATGCTAATATTAAAGTCTAGAAAACAATATTCATAGCTCATATATTTAGAGGGTGTTTAGGATGGATTTTGCTTATGTTTTTATATGCTTTTCAAACTTTTTTATATATGTTAATTGGGAGGATTTATATATAAAGTCCACATCTCTGAAAAATGGTAATATAATCAAGATAATCATAAATATCAATTAGTGATTCAAAAATATAAAATTAAATGAGCTTGTTTAATATATATATATAACATTATTATAATATATTCTGTTAGAGAACATCTAAACATTCAGTCATTTAAAGCATAATATAGAGTACCGGTATAAAGAGTAGCAAAAACTTGGGGTAAATATGGGCTTTGAAATAATAAAAAATTAAGTTTTTTTTACTTTGTAATTAAGTTTTTTAGTATTAAACTTTTCATCTTCGGTCAAAGTAGATTTTAAAAATTAATGAAATGACAATAATGTCTCCGTATATATTAAAGCATGAAATATAATAATTATCTCTCCACTCATCATCATTATTCGTGCTCACATTCTTTACTCTCTCAAATTATCTCTATCAAACATAAATGTAGAAGAAAACCCAAAACACAAATCAATTGTCTACGTAAAATCAAACGTAAATTTATTGCCTTCTTTGTCACCTTCTCTTCTTGTATTATGGTGTTGATAAAGTGGGAAATGGAAATCCTAAACGTATAATAGCCCTAAACAATTAAAATTTTTATGCTCTATCAATAAGTTTTAGGCTTTCAAACACGTTTTGAAGAGTGGAAAACTTGTTATTTGGATTTTTATGAAAATCTCCTCAAATTTAAAAAAAAAAAACATTATAGTTATTGTTCATATAACTCTTATTTCTTAATTACTATTCAAAATATAATACCCAATTGCATGAATAAAATGAAATCTCATGAGTCTAAATTGGGCTGATGAATGAGTCTAAATTGGGCTGATGAGTAAGGTGTCCCTTGTCTTGCGAATCGACAATGTGATAAGGGCCAAGTTCAATGAATTTTTCAGTCATAGAGCAGTTAGGGCCACCATGGAGCCAAATGTGAAATGAGGTTTGGGAAAGAGCTGAAGTTAGTTTTTGAACCTCATAAAACGTGTAGAAAATAGTTGAATTGGTTTTGGCTTTAATTAAGAGATAACTTGATTTTATAGGGAGAGTTTCGTTGCATAATCTGCTTATAGGATATGTCATATGGTACAATGCCTTCTTTGTCAAAGAAACTATTGGTGAAAACTAGAAAATAAAGTACAAAACTCATAGGAAACACAATGGAGAATATTAAAGTTATCTATAGTTCAAAAAATAACAACTCTATTGATTTTATCTCTTGTAAATTTATTCTTATCTTATCCTTTATTAATATAACTTATCAAGTTTTGAATTTATAACAACTACATTGTATAATTCCTTATAAAAAAGAGTTTTACTAATGATAGAAATAAGTTTAACAATATTCTTTATGGTATCAGAACCTTTTTCCTTTAACAAGAATTTTTATTATGGCCTCAACTCTTGAATATATTATTGTTAACATTAATCTTACAGGCAATAGTGACACTCACCTTATTGCCTTCAATGTTAGTTCTCAACTTTCTATGAAACCAACACCTTCTAATTTTCCTTCATGGTATGCTCAACTGATGTCTTTACTTGTAGGTTATGACATCCGAGGATATCTTGATGGCATCATTGTTTGTTTATCAAAAACACTACCTAATCCAACCACTGGATCATCCTCTATAAGTGCTTCAAATCTTGCTTTTTGGCATTGGTTTTGGTAAGATAATTTGATTCTTCATGCAATTTTTGCCATAGTTTTTGAACCAGTTATGCTAGTTGTTACAACTTCCTCTATTGCTCACGATTCGTAGTTAAAATTATAGCAATCGTATGCCAATCATTCACACACTCGTGTTATGCATCTCAATGAAGAGTTAGCTCTTATTCAATGAGGGACTCAACCAATTTCAGAATACCTTAATATCATGAAAAGCTTAGTTGACAAACTTGTAGTCATTGATTCTCCGGAAATGACATAAATCTCTACGTTTTTAATGGCATAGGAGCTGATTTCTATGACATATCAACCACAATAAGGGCTCGTGAGACATCTTTCACAATTAAAGAACTCCATAGCATATTAATAAGCAATGAAAATCACTTGAAATACATTGATAATTCCACCTCAGGACTGACTACCACTGTCAATGTTGCTCAACGCAACTGCTCCTTCAAATCATTTTGTTTTACACAATCTTTTATAGGATATTCAAGATCCAATCAACTACATTACAGTTCTGAAGGAAAATCGGGTCAACATATACTTGCTTGTCAACTCTGTAACACCAAAGGAAACTCGGTCAAGACATGTAGCAAGATCCTTAAGCCAAAGTCTGCAAACTATGTGGCAACGGGTGGATCAAGCGACAAAAAATGGTTGATGGATTCTACCACTTCTCATCACATTACCTCTTATCTTGCCCAACTTATTAGTACACTTAGAGTATGATGGAACCTATAAAGTTATCATTGGTGATGTCTAAAGCTTGCAAGTAACACATGTTGGCTCTTTGACATTGAATTCTTCTTTACAACCTTTTTTCTTCCCTAATACTCTTTGTGTTCCATACATTTATAAAAATTTAATCTATGTGCATAATATTAATCGTTCAAGCAAAGTTTATATTGAATTTCATCCATTTTATTTTCTTATAAAGGATCGAAGCAAAGGGACAACACTTCTTCGCGGTGAATATTAAAACAATGTGTATCCACTACCAAAGCTATCAACCATTAGGAATTCATTAGTCCTAGCACTTTTTGGTGAACGAACCTCAACTGATGGTTGGCACAAACATCTTGGCCATCCAACTAATAAAATTTTTTGTTTCATAATTCATTATTTTTCTCTTCCCTTTTTAAATTCTAGAAAAACTTTTTTTTCGATAAAAATCGGGCATGCCAAACACACCATTATAGTTGGGATGGACCCAGCCCAACCACGTGGGTTGAGCTTCCTGAACCAAGGCCTAAGCCCATAAGCACAACTTAGAATGGGTAAATAATGGATGGACTTTAGTGTAGAGTATATAAGTCATGGTGAACTAGACTCATTATAGATGAATAAATATGGATAGTTGATTGATCGAATACTGGTGTTTATTGCTTGGAAATCATAGGAGGAACATTCAGAGTAGTGTGTGTTCCTTGAGTTCGTGTGCAAGAAAAATTACAAGAAAAGGGCTTACATTACTTTTAGCATAATGATGATTATTTCGGATAAATCTAAGAATGCAAATGATCCCTAGGTAAAGGTTCAGATGTAAAATAGGGACGTGAAATTATGTATATGATATTCCTTCCGACAAAAAGATAAAAGTTGATGTTTGTTGAAGGGTAATACAATGAAATGACTTGATAAAAGAATATGTAAAAAAGGCAAGGACTAATAGGAGGATTGGATCCAGCCATGGTGACAAGTGTTAAGAAGCAATTAGATAACTGAAAGATTAACTTAATTGGTTGCACGCAGTCAATCTTATCATATTCTATAGAGAATTATGAAAGTGTTGTTTTTTAAGAATTATATGTATGGTTAATGTTAGATTCCTTATACTGATATGTGTAAAAACAAAAAAATCTACTAATGAAATTTCATCATGTGTTATTTTTATTTTATTTTTACATAAAATGATAAAATAAAATTGAAATAAATGATATGAAAAATAAATGAACCTTTATATATTTCTTGGTCAATGAAAGGTTGACACTTAGAATGGGATATTCAAGATATCTTGTCATAAATAAAGATCTCATCAATAAAGATCAACCAATAAATCATGTCATGTAGCATTAGAAAAGGACTCAAAGGCCCCTCCAAATCTCTCTAAATAGAGGGCCTCAACCTGGAAAGGAATTCTTGGGGAGATACAAATCTTCTTCAAGACAAGTTCTTCAAGCAAGAAAACTCTCTCAAAAGTTCTCAAGCCTCATTTATCTACACTTGAAATCTACAAAGAATGAAGCTCTATTGGATCATGCCTAAACGTCCTATAAGAGTTCTTCAACAACACTTTGAAGATAAATCAAAGGTACTTTTCAAAGCATCAAATCATCAAATCTTACTTCGCAATACACGCCCAAATTCGTGTTCTTGCAAAGCACAAATCTTGGCTTGATTTCTCAAATAAATCAAGTCACCACATATCAAATCCAATGGAAGAATCAGAGGATTTTCTTATTCTTTTGAAAGAATACTTTACATGGAGATTGTACCTAATCATATATTTAATAAAATTATAAATTTGTACACATGTGGTTGTTTAATTTATGGTGCTCAAAATTATATCTACAGTGTGGTGATAGAGATTTTATATGGTTTTTATGTCTTACATGTTTTATTATTGATTATTGTCTAATGACACGAGACTATATTATCTCTAGTTTTATGCTAAAGTAAGTTATTTGTAGCATTTATTTTACATTATAAAATGGTAATGGTATGTATTTGGTTTAGGCTCCAAGTAGAATGTAAAGATAATGACATTCTTTAATTCTCGGAAATGCAATGAGTGTATTGCATAAAAACATAATTAATTTTATTTCTATAACTCTGTTTATGTTTATATAGTAAGATATTATTGATGAGATTTGTTGCATTGTGGGCTTATGGCCATGAGTTATATGAATTCTGATTGGATAAGCTGAAATTGATTGAAACATGATATCAGATTATACAGGCACCATATGATAAATTATTTGGTAGATCCCCATTTAGGGGAGACTTTATTGAAATTTTAAAAAATATGACCAGAATCAAAATACTAGTTGTTTAGTATTAAGGGCATGATATTTATGGAAACAATGTTTTCGAGTTAAAACTTTACCACTAAATGTTCCATGAAAGTTAATGAAGTTAAGTGCTAGTTTTCAAAGTAAAGGATAAAAAAATTATGGTAGGAACAAAATGGATCATAAACCTAAAATTTAAATGTATCGATAATTCTAACAAGATTAAAGTTTAGTCAAGATCATTGGAAAGTACAAATGAGTCGTGGATTTGATTTTAAATATAAAAAGGGAAGATTACCTTGGTAAATGGACATATTATATCTAATTAAAACCATATACTAAAAGTTGAATAAATAAATGAACGTATAATTATAATGTAACATGAGACCATTTTACTAGAATGGTCAGGAGAATGCCTACGTCATGAAGGTCTCAGTTGACTATTAAATCAAGAAGACAATGTGTAGAAAAATCTTTTTTACTTATTTTTAAGGGTCTTAGTTGTATAGTTATTATTAAGATGTTGTGGAAGATTCTGAGTTGTTACACTAACCTTGTAAAAATGATCTTCTTTTTATAATGTTACATGGTTTTTGTTACGCTCGTTAACAAAAAGCAGAGTTGTTATAATAGTAATTATATTAGTTTGTCACATAAGAAAAGTAAATAACAAGAAAGCTAAAAAGGAAGGCAATAAAATTGTGGTTGTTGTAGCCATAAATTCTGCTTACCTAAGATTAAACAAGCACACATGTATAAATATTTGGTTTTATTAAAATATATGATTGGGTACAATTTCTATTTCAAATATTCTTATAGAAAAATAAACAATCATTTGATTCTTCCTTTGAATTTTATCTATGGCAAATTGATTTATTTGTGAAATCAAGTCAAGATTTGTGTTTTGTTAGAACACGAATTTAGACGTGTATTGTAGAGTGAGATTTGGTGATTTGATACTTTGAAGGGTACCTTTGATTTACCTTTAAAGTGTTTTTAAAGAACTTTTATGGGGTGTTTAGGCTTGATCCAATAGATATTCCTTTTTTGTAGACTTCAAGTATAGATGGGAGAGGCTTGAAAGCTTTTGAAAGAGTTTCATTGCTTGAAGAGCTTGTGTTAAAGAAGAATTAAAAAAAAAAAACTCTTATGGGACATTTAGGATTGTTCCAACAAAGCTTGGTTCGTAGACTTCAAGTGTAGATAAATAAGGCTCGGGAGCTTTTGAGAAATCTTTATTGCTTAAAGAGTTTCTCTTGAAGAAGAATTTTTTGTTGAAGAACTTTTATGGGACATTTAGGTTTGATCTAATAGAGCTTTATTCTTTATAGAATTCAAGCGTAGATTAAGGAGGCTTAAAAGTTTTTAAGAGAGCTTCATTACTTAAAGAGTTTATATTGAAGAAAATTTTGTGTCTCTCGAAAGAATCCTTCCCCTTTTGTATTTTTAGGGTGAGACCCTTTATTTATAGAGATTTACGGGGGTTTTCAAGTCCTTTATCATTGCCATGTGAAATTATTTTATTGGTTAATTTTTATTTATGGCATCGTGTATTTGCGATAAGATATCTTAATTATCTCATTCCTTTGTAAACCTTCCATTGGCCAAAAAAATATATAAAGGACCATTTATTTTTTATTTTATTTATTTCAATTTTATTTTATTTTTTATGAAAAAATAAAATAAAAATGACACATCAAGAATTTTGATTGATAGAAATTTTTTTGTTTCTACAATTACAGACACATTTTACTCTTTCATCGCAACATCGTGATTACCATTTTACCCTTAAAAAAAACCCAATGGTCTTGGTGTTAGGAGTATTTTTATCTTTTTACATGGCCTGTTAGTTATCATCAGATTGATCAGGGTAAAATAGTCTTTTTAATTTTTTAAACACGGTAGAATTAGTAATTTACCCATAAAAGCAAAATTCTTAAAATTGACATCTAGGGGCTTTTTCATCATTTCACTTTTTTAAACACAATAAAATGACTCAATTACCTTTAAAAGCAAAATTTTGAAAGCTTACGTCTAGAGGTTTCGTAAAAAGTTGGTCGAGGGTAATTTGGTCTTTTAAAACACAAATCATTATTAAAATGAAAAAAGTGGTTGTTGCGTGAAACGCTCGCGGTAACTTGTGGGAGGTGTCTATGGCCTCTGTGGCACCTACTGGTGGACAAAAATGCCCCCCATCATGTCGTTAGAATCATTGCGGCATCTTCTTTCTGGTAGGGTGGCACGTGGTGGTGTTTGGGGGATGAATTGTCGTCGGCGAGACTTTCTCTTTTTCTCATCTTTTCTCTTTGCTCCACCCGAAATTCATAATGACCATTTAAAATTTTAGAGTTGTCCTCTTAGTTGTTGACATTTCAATTTTGATCCTTATTCTTTTGATTTATATTTTTTTGTTCTTAATCTTTTTGTAAAAGTTTAATTTGTTTTCAATTTCATCATTCAATCTCAATTAGTGATATATTATTTTTTTCAATTTGGTCCTTATTCTTTGATTTTTAATTTTTTTCTTGACCTTTTTGTACAATTTTTATTTATTTTCAATTTCATTAATTAATCCAAATTTATGATATGTTATTTTCTTTTACAATTTGGTCCTTATTTTTTTTTATTAAAAAGATTTTTCTTTTTAATTTCACCTTGGATCAAAAATTCATAGTTATCCTCTAATTTATTTATTTTATCTTAATTTTGATTATCATTCTTTGAATTGTTATTTTTTTTGTTTTGTATTCTTTATTATAATTGATTTTTTTTAATTTTATCTTTTAATATTTAATTAATTAGAGGTGTTTTTTTTTACTGTTTGCTGTCTATATTTACTTAGTGATGAAGGCTTTTGCATAGTGACATTCTGAGTGCTGTACTTTCCTTTTCATCCCACAAGTAGGTGTTATCTTATCAAGAACTTTTCTTTAATCATTTTATTTCTTATAAATAAACTTGCTTGACGGGTAAGGATGTAGTAATCCATCAATTATAACCCCGCTCTCAATCAGGTCCCCAAACAAAAAGTGTTTTCAATATGGTCCCTGTCTTGAAAAGTTTGGGCCTATATGTCTTAAAACGAAACTATTTTCATCATAAATTTTTATGGTGGGATTAATTCGGTCATGTTCGAACGATGGAGGAGGATCTAATTGAGAATGTTTTTGTTCGAACACTGATTGGAGAGCAATGTGATAGTTGAAGGACAAACATGTGATTTTCCCTTGCTTCGATCATCTCCGACGTTAAGCAAAAACAATTTGATTATAAAATCGTGAAACCAAAATGTCAGTGAATCTGCGAGTGATAAATGTGGTAGGTGATCAATCATGGCGCAAGTTGGCCCAAGGTTTTCAATAGAATTACGTAGTGTGCCATTTTCACGAGCTTTGTCTCGATCCTCAAGGGTGGAGCTAAAAATGCTAATCATTCTAATGGAGATTGGAAAATGGAGTCGCGGAAAGAACGTACAAACTACAGTCTCCAAAACCTCCGAACATGGTAAAACAAAAAATCACGCGTAAAAAATCCAAGCATTTCCTCCAATCATGGTGTTACACGTATGTCGCACGCGGCTTCGTCACACGTGTTGCCCCTTGGCGCTGTCCCAATTTCCAATCTACCCTTCCCTAAATCGAGTCAAAGCTAGCTCCCTTGAAACTCCCCCACGCTTCTGTGCTCATGTTGGACAAATCAATTGTGCTTAATCATTCGGGGGAGTGGGTTGAACCATGACTCGAACATTTTTTTGTATTATCTCTTCGAGAAGAGAATATAAATGGGTTCATCCACTGTGCCCACTCGAAATCCTTTTCTAGATCCAACCTTTTATATATAATCCTGTTTATTTTTTTATTTTAAAAATATTTTAAATAAAATTTTAAATTTTTTTACTTCAAATTAATATTTTTTTATGTTTTCAGATTATTTTAATATGCTGATATCAAAAATTATTTTTAAAAAATAAAAAATATTATTTTAATGCAGTTTTTAACAAAAAATAACTGTTACCGCACTCTCAAACATCTTCTATTTCCAGTACATAGATTATACCCTTTTTAATTAATTAACTTGCTAATAAAACATTTAACTGTCTGTTTTTTAGTTTTAAAAATATTTTAAAAAAATTGAATTTTTTTTATTTTAAATTAATATATTTTTAATATTTTTAAATTATTTTAATAAACTAATATCAGAAATAATTTTAAAAATAACCAAACAAATAGCCATCAGAAAAAATAGGCGCATTGGTATTTTGGAGCCTCCTCTGTGGCTGGGTACTCTACTTGAAGCCCTATAAATCTCCCCATCCCTCGCTCCCCATCCCACTGCCCCTCTCCCTTCTCTTCCGCACCTTTTCGCTTCTTCCTTTGACTTTGTTTCCTCTGTTGAGATTATGTGCAAGTAATCTAGCATTATCCAAGTAATTTACCCTTTTTCGTGTGATTTGAAATCTGAGTTGCCGACAGCCAGATTAATTATTATTTGGAATATCACTTGAGAGCTAATCGCTCAACCGACCAGCGTCTTGAGTGTCAAAGCTCGGTAACCACAAGCCGAGAGACCAGCTTTCAAATCCACACCGCTTCCCCTTACAAATTTTAAAAAGGGTTACCCCCCAAGCAAACAATACTCTCTTTTGCTATCCGAGCAGAGACTAGAGCCCTTTGATATATATATACATTTCATCAAGTCACAACCCTACAAACCCACCAACATTCTCACTCCTCTCTCCTTAAAAAAAATGCAAAATTTTCACCCCATTACCCTTCTTCTCTCCCTTTGCTTCCTCTCATTGCTCAATGTAAGTATGCCTATCTCTTCTACTCTGCTCCCTACTAACTAGCTACTGTTTTCAGTCTTAATCTCTCTGTTTGTTTCTTCTTTCACTTGCATGTTCCTTTGACGTGTGATTCTCGTACAAATTATTAGTTTTGTTAATTAAGATTAGTGAGTAATTACTTGCGGGGTTTATTTGTCATATGTAATGTGCTGTGCAATGCAATGCAGGTGAATTATGCAGCAGATGGGGGTAGTGATTCAGCAAACGGTGAGAGCCCATTCACGGCCAAGGCATCTCTAATTCGGTACTGGAACAAGGAGATCCACACGGGTTTACCAAAATCTGCTTTTCTCCTCTCCAAAGCCTCGCCATTGAGCCCTGTCGATTTGGCAACGTTTTCTAAACTCGCCTCCCAAAACGCTCTCTCCACTGAATTCCCAGCCTTTTGTTCCTCTGCCAAACTCTTCTGCTTCCCCGATTTGTCTCCCAGTCTTGAAAAGCATGACCAAGACTCCCATTTCGCCATCTACCTCAACAAAAACTTCACCAATTACGGCACTGGTCGAGCTGGTGGAGCCGACTCTTTCAAGAACTACTCCGATGGGGACAATCTCCCGGTTGACTCGTTCCGCCGGTACGGCCGGGACGCTGCCGGACACGACGAGACATTTTCCAATTATGCCCCTGAGACCAACGTTGCCGACCAGAGCTTTAACACCTACGGCGCAGGTGCCACCGGTGGCACTGGAGAGTTCAGGGGGTATAATGTGGAGATAAACAACCCAAATCTCAGGTTTGTGTCCTACTCTGACGGTGCCAATGGGAAGGGCCAGAAGTTCTCGACTTACACAGAGGATGCGAATGCTGGAGACGAATCTTTCACTAGTTATGGGAAGAATGGGAATGGAGTCCCGAACGAGTTCTCAGGTTATGGGAAGAGTTCGAATGTGATTGGTTCAGATTTCTCCAACTATGGTGAGGCTGGCAATGGGGCTAGTGATACTTTCAAGACTTACGGAGTTGATGGGAATGTTCCACAGAATAATTACAAGAACTATGGCGATGGTGGGAATGGCGGTGTTGATAGCTTCGCCAATTACAGGGAAAAATCAAACGTGGGGGACGATTCCTTTCAGTCTTATGCGAAGAATTCGAATGCACAGAAAGCAGATTTCGTCAATTATGGAAAATCCTTTAATGAAGGGACTGATAAGTTCACTGGGTATGGGAAGGGGGCAGTGGGGCAGCAGATTGGGTTCAAGATCTATGGAGTAAACACCACTTTCAAAGACTATGCCAGAAAAAAGGATGTCACTTTTTCCAAGTACACCAATGCAGGCACTGCTGATGCTTCGATGAAGGTAACTAGTGATAGTTCAGCAAATAAAAACAAGTGGGTAGAGCCCGGAAAATTCTTCCGGGAGTCAATGTTGAAGGAGGGAAGTGAGATGCCAATGCCGGACATTCGAGACAAAATGCCCAAAAGATCCTTTCTTCCCCGCTCCATCATCTCCAAAATACCGTTTTCCACGTCCAAAATGGGTCTGATAAAGGAGATTTTCCATGCGAGTGATAATTCAAGCATGGAGCGGATCATCTTGGATGCTGTTGAAGAGTGTGAGAGAGCACCCAGCCCAGGCGAGACCAAGCGCTGCGTGGGCTCGGCTGAGGACCTGATCGATTTTGTAATCTCTGTATTAGGCCGCAACGTGGCTGTCCGCACGACGGACAACGTGGAAGGGTCGAAGAAAAACGTCACGATTGGAACGATCAAGGGGATCAACAGCGGGAGAGTGACGAAGTCAGTCTCTTGTCACCAGAGCCTCTATCCTTACCTGCTCTATTACTGCCACTCTGTTCCTAAAGTTCGGGTGTACGAAGCGGATCTCTTGGATACCAATAGCAAGACCAAGATCAACCATGGTGTTGCCATCTGTCACCTGGACACATCCTCATGGAGCCCCACCCATGGTGCTTTCTTAGCTCTTGGTTCTGGTCCAGGTCGGATTGAGGTCTGTCACTGGATTTTTGAGAATGATATGACTTGGACTATTGCTGAAGCCTCTTAGAGTCTTAGTTAATTAAGGAAATGCCTTTTTTCCTTTTATAATTTGGATTGGAACCGTCTGCTAAGATAACTTAGCTGCCGTCTCCCCCTCAAAATTTAGTTAAATGAGTCTAGTTGTTCCTAGTTATGTTAACTAGGTTTCTTTTTTTCCTTGTTTTTGTTTCGTTTTGTTTTAAGAGTGGAGTTATTACTATGTTTCTTTTTTTTTTTTTTGCGAAATGCTTCTTGTTATTGTCATTATTATCAATTATATATAAAATATCTCATTCACAATGAGTTTATGCTTACATCTTTTACCAAATGGTTAACTTTCCGTACATGTCCTTGCAATTTATCCCACTCCTTATCATAAAATTATTCTCTCATTTTTTTTTCTTGGTTAATACATTAAAATAATCTAAAAACATAAAACATATATTAATTTAAAGTAAAAAATAAAATAAAATTCTTTTTAATTTTTTCAAAAATACTTTTATAAGTTTTGGAGTTTTAGGAGAGCATGAGGAGTTCTCTCTTTGATGTGGGGGTCAAAATTCTGAGTTTGAAAAGTATTTTTACTGTAAAAAAATAAAATTCGAAAAGTAAAAAATGTACGCATCCCATATTGATATTATATGATATGATGGTATATACTAAATATTCTATCTCAACAATTAAAACATAGAAATGGGATCCATTGAAAAAGAGAGGGGGGGAGATTCCATAAGAAAGAGCAGTATATATTTGAACATTAGAACATCGCCTTTTAACTTCAAATTCCAACACTTTCTTGTTGACGCTTTTTCTTTTTCTTTTTCAAGGAGAATGGTGTGGATTTGAGTGTGATAATTTTTTTTTAAAAAAAAAACATCTAAAACTTGCTTTTATATATTTATATTGGGGTATTTGGGAGTGTGGTAGTATTATTTTTGAAAGTGTTTTTCATTCTAAAATATATTTAAATAATATTTTTTTATTTTTTAAAGATTATTTTTTATATCAACACATTAAAATGATTTAAAAATATAAAAATATATATTAATTTAAAACAAAAACAAATAAAAAATTTAAATTCTTTTAAAAACACTTTCCAACCACGGTGTTAAACACTCTAATACCGCACACAACCACATCACACTGCCGATGACACGTCATGTTTGTTTATATATAATATCTTGGTATAGAATCTTGAGATATAAGTCTGGTGGTCAAGAAAGTTAACTTTTTGAGTTATAATTTTGAAACAAACTATGAAAAAATATTTTTTTTAAATGTATGAGACATGAAATGTTAGCTTTTAAGATTGTCTAAGAAGAAGACCTGACATAATTGAGTTCTTCAAATAAAAAAATAACGTATTGGCTAAAGAAATGTTGAGTAAGTATATAATAAATTAGTTCCTTTAATTTTGAAAAACAAATTAAATAGTACTTTAAGTTTCAAAAACTAATTAATTAGTCCTTTAACTACGGTTGATCATGCTTAATTTAAGATTACTCTATTCCAAAAATGCCTTTTTTACCAATCTTTTTATATTATCTACTTCATTTTTTATTTATTAAAAATATAAAATAAATTGGAATAGAATATGAGGTGGACAAAAAGGATTAAGTTACAAATAAATTTAGAAACACAGGGACTAATTAATTAAATTTTAAAATTAAATAAGTTATTTAATTTATTTTAGGATTAATTTATAAGCTGAAGGTTAGGAATGCAAGTATATGGTGTAGAGAAAACAAGAATGTAATGTAATGCCATGTTTGTTTCTTGATAAGTAATTTTCAAGAAACCACTTTTCAAACTTTCCTGTATTTGTTTGCCATTAACAAAGTTGGTCAACGGAAAACACTTTCCAGTCAACGAAAAATTTGGTTTGGTTTTCAGGAAAATATTTTCCCTTTTGGCTTTGTTTGTTTTCCGGAAAGTGGTTTCCGGAAAATCACTTTCCAAACTTTCTTGTGTTTGTTTGTCATTAGAAAAGTTGGTCAACGGAAAACACTTTCCAGTCAAAGAAAAATTTGGCTTGGTTTTCAGGAAAGTGTTTTCCTGGAAAATTTGGGCGGAAAACACTTTCCGGAAGTTGTGAAAAATTTAGAAATGTCATTATTTGCTGATTATATTAAATTTGATCCTCAAACTTTTGATTGCTATATATAATTTGTTTTGTATATTTATTTTTCAATTCCATCTCTTAAAATTTAATTTTTATATTAATTTTGGTCCTTATTTTTATAATTGCTATTTGCTTTTTCCTTATCATTTTTTTATTGAAATTTTTTATCTATCAAATTTGGTCCTCATTCTTTTGATTGTTACTTATTTTATTTGAAATAATTTATGAAATGTTAATTATTATTATTTTAATTTCTTCATCTTTTATTTTTTTTAATTTTTTAGATTTGATCTCTATTATTTTGATTATTATTTATTTTATTTGAGATAATTTATGAAATTATATTTTTTTTCAATTTCATTCTCATTCAACTTTTTAATTTGTAAGATTTGTTCATTATTATTTTAATAAACTTGAGAAAAATAAAATATTAATAAGTTATTTTCCAGCTCATTTTTCATGACATAACCAAATACTGGAAAGTGTTTACCAACTTATTTTCCATTACACTATCAAACATTGAAAAATATTTTCCCAGAATTCACTTTCTAAAAAAAATTATTTTCCAGCAAACAAATGGGGTCTAAGTGTAGATTACATCAAATGTGAAGGAGGTGTTGGTAAAGTGATCTCTGCATACCCTCTGATTTGAATACTTTTTTCTCTCTTTTTCCTTACAAGAGCAACTTGCTTTCATTGGATTCTAGACAAACGTTGTGCATTTTTCTAAAGGTTATGTCCTAATTCGAGCTCTTGCTTCGTCAAATTGGAGCTCTTCTATGGGGTCGGAGTGGTTACGAGTATGGTTAAGGTCAGTCATGGCACGACTCACAAGAACTCGTTTGAAAAAAATACGAAAGAGATAAAGAGAGAGTTCCCAGGACCCGAAACTATAGAATAATAACAACTCTTTAAACAAGTTTTTCCTTTTCAATATTGCAATTTTTTAAATAAAAAAAAACACGGTCTAAATGTTTTTGGAAGAGAGGAAAATGCCATTTCATTGATACGAAAAATAGCGCACCCATAATTAAAATTTATATAAAGCTTGAACGAAGATTATAAGTATAAAGTTTGAATTAACAAAAAGAACAAAAAAAATTATAACAATAACCATTAGTCTTTTAATAGCATCTAGTCTTCTTTGTTTTGCATACTTATGATATTTTAAAATTCAATATTTTAAAAATAAGGATTTTTAACTGTTTAAATACAAGATGAACACATGTTCTTGTTAATATTTTCTTCTTTAAATTCATAGAATTGGTGATTGATGATAGAAACCTGACACCTGCAAAACAATCTCTTTTAATAAGATTTAAGAATCATTCAATGATAACATTAAAAGGATTTGCAATAAATGAGAGAATGAACATTAAATTTAAGAATAAGAGTTTTTGTTCTTAATTATGCAAGATAAATATTTTGAAAATAAGCACAAGGATACTTAGAAAATAAGAGAAATATAAATTGTTTACCGAAGTGGTTTAGATTGTATATATAGTTTCTAAATTTTGTCATGTTGCTTGAATGGAGGGGTTAGAACATCATTTTCTCCTGATAGCATTAATAAATGATAAATATTTATTACACAACATTAATAAAAAAAATAATATATTCCTTACTCAATATTAATAAGGAACATATCTTCACATAATATTAATAATGATAGAATTACGGTACATCTTTAGAATACAATAATGATAGAAATATAGTAAATCTTTTAATAGCATCTCGTCTTCTTGATTTTATATATTGATGATGTTTTAAAATTCAATACATTAAGAATAAGGGTTTTTGATTGTTTAGATAGAGGGTGATCACATGTTCATGTCAATATTCTCTTCTCCAAGTTCACAAGGTTGATGATTGATAATAAAAGACCCGACACCTGCAAAACAGTTTTTTTTAATAGGATTTAAGGATCATCCGATGATTAAATCAGAAGGGGTAGTAATAAGTGAGAGAATGAGCATTAAATTTTAAGAACAAGAGTGTTTGTTCTTAATTATGCAAGATAAATATTTTGAAAATAAACGCATGGATGCTTAGAGAATAAGAGAAATATGAATCATTTACCCGGGTGGTTTAGATTGTATATATAGCCTTTAAACTTTATCATGTTGCTTAAATAAAAGAGTTGGAGTATCATTTTCTAACATTAATGAATGATAAATATCTATCATACAATATTAATAAAAGATACATATCTCTTATATAATATTAATGAGGAACATATCTTTACATAATATTAATAAAAAAAATTAGAATACTTTTATGTACTTAAGAATATTAAGAATATACAAAAATAATCATTCTTAATTTTAAATATTTTAAATTAAATAAACAAATGAATACTTATAACCCATATGTAGTAAGAGACATTAATGAGGGACATTTAGTAATATTTGATCGAAAAAGAGTGTGATTGCTACCGTGACTGATAAGTTATTGATTATTATTATTATTATTATTATTATTATGTTAGATAATAGGCTATTGATTATCACTGTTAGGTTTTATTTGACTAAAAATAAATAAAAAAGAAAAAAATAGGTTTTCATATTTTATTTTCAGTTTTTTTTTAAAAAAAAATACAATAGAAAACAAAGAACTTTTGTTTACCAATTTGGTTTTAAAAAAATTAATTTGATTGAAGTTGAGATAATTTGAAGGAAGGAAGAAAAAAACTAGCATGAGTGCATGACTGTTTTTTTTTTTTTTATTAGATGGGAAAATGTTCGTGCGTGTATATATATATTTTTTAAAAATACATTTTAATTAAAAATAAATTAAAATAATATTTTTAAAAAATTTTATTTTTCAAAAAAACAGCATTACAAACACACCCAAAGAAAAAAGGCAAAGGGATTGCTGGTGAGCACGGGATTAAAGTAGAGATATCACAAAGAATATCTGAGAATTCTCAAAGGCATAAAAAGTCTAAACTTTCGTGCGCCGGTGGGTGGGTGGGTGGGTAGGTGGGTGACTCGGCAGTTGTTGGTGAGGGTTGAAAAGCAAAGGCCACAGTGGTACTGTATCAATGGTCTTTGGGTTCTCCTCTTTGCCTTCTGTTACATTCAAAAAAAAGAAGAGGGGCAGCTCACTACTCGAAAACAGAGCACGCATTTAAAAAAAAAGAGAAAGGTAAAAAAGAACTGAGGCGCCAACGAAATTCAGGATCCGGTGGTGAACAAGTCTGAGTTTGACAGTATGTCAAGCTTCGGGAAATACCTAAGGAAATAACTATCCTTCCTCAGTCTAATTTAAGGGAAGAATTCAGTCATTATAGGTTTAGTTATATTAGGCATCTTAAACCTTTATCTCCTTATACTTTTTAGGTATATAAAATTCCTTCAATAATTCATTATATTTTCATCAAACATTAATATAGATATAAATGATATTTATTTATCATTAAATGCTATCGGGGTAACATTACACTTCAAACTCTCATTTTCACAAAATGACAAGACTCATTGGTTATAAATATACCATGAGATCTTCAAAACAAAGATTCACAATCTTCATTTTCTACTTCATATATATTTTCAGAGCACGTCTCTCTAGAATATTATTGTATTTTCTTTCTCTAAAAAGATATTTATTTATTTAAGCATTGGAAAGTCCTCACCTCCATCAAAAGAGATTTTTTATATGTACTAGTCACAAGTCACTTTGGCCTACCAAGCACCATGTATAAGCTATCAACTATCTTGACTAGGAAGAATGAATGAGATTGTTAGAACCAATTAATTAACTGATTATCTAACCCAAAAATCTTATTTCTAAGCTACTTGAATTTTTAGAACATTTTCATATTCATAAAAAAAAAAAAAAAAGATTCCATGTGAAATGGAATTGAAATCCCTTGAATTGGAATTAGAACTGTGAGAATTGGAGGTTAGAGAAAGGGGAGTGGATGAAGGGAAAAGAAGGAGTTCATAGACATAAGAATATTGATTGGTTTGAATTTTGATTAAGAAGAAAGGATTTTGATCATGAAAAGAGAGAAGTCTTAAATTAAAGAGAGAAGGTTGAGGATGTTGTTTGGTTGTTATGTAATATATAAAAGCTACTATTTAATATGACTTAAATTAAAAATATTGAAAGGTCATTTTTTCTTAAATTTTATATGAAGCTTAAATGAAGATTATAAATATATAGTTTAAATTAATACAATGAAAAAAAAATTATGACAATTAATAACCATTAGTCTCGTCTTCTTTATTTCACACGCTTTAAAAATAATTTTTTTGAGTTTTTGCTTTTCAAAATATATGCAATAAGAATTTTTTTATCATATGAGAATTTCAAGAAT
>Ga0325414_1001453_pt1 | contig 22908 bp, 16 predicted proteins | sample PopdelMetagenome_8_FD_206183 | JGI IMG/M metagenome (GOLD analysis project Ga0325414, IMG submission 206183) | Populus deltoides microbial communities from Bellville, Georgia, United States - Leaf-PdKOR-R3 | ecosystem: Host-associated > Plants > Phyllosphere > Phylloplane/Leaf | place: USA... | reverse complement strand
ATAAAAAATATTTTATATAAAGTATTATTTATTTCATGAAGTAATAGTAATAGTTAAATCTACAATATTTAAATTAAAAATCATCAATTTTAATATGTATATTTTAATTATTTTATAACCTCAATTTGAAAAGTATTTTTTTAACCAAACACATTAAACTACTTTTTCTTCAACCTCAATTTCAACCATAGTTTTAACCAAACATCTATTTTTTCAAACCAACTTCAACTAAAAATACTTTTTATAAAACAACTTTTTTCAAACCACAACCATAAAAGCTACCTCAATACCAAACACACACTCCCGTTTGGCATTGCAGTTGCGGCTGCGTTTTATGATAAAAGCAGAATTTTAATGTTTGGTAATTGCAAACTGTATTTTTATTTGACATGGGCCCCACACAAAAACTGAGGTTGGAACTCAATATGTGAAAAGCAGCTCACACCTGCTTTTCACTCCGTGCTCTTCTCTCATCAAAGCTTTTTTTATTGTAACAAAAAACTTACCTTGCCGAAGCTAACAACTCTGTTCCATTCCCCTCTGTTAAACTTGATCTGGACGAAGATTAATGAACAGACGCTTAAGCACTCAAGGTTTACAATGGCCGTTGGACTTGGTAGTCTGGTGTGTCGAGGGCCATCATGCTGAAAATCCTTCTATGGTGGGTCCTATACCTTAGTGTCTCTCTTGATCCTTGAGGAACAAGGATCGGTCTGTCATAACAAACACGAGAGAAAGAGAGTTCATTGCCTGTTGAGATGATTTTTTTGTGTAAGCATGGAGGCAGTAATTCCTTACTCTTTTTGCTAGTTGACCAAAAGACACTACCAAAAGTATTATTATAACATCTGTTTATGTACACCTATTTTTTTTTTAATTCACGGATAATTACATTTAAACTTTAATTTTGTAAAAACTAGAACATATTTATAGATTTTTTTATTTATTTTATATATAAAAATTTATTGTATAATATTTTCAATCATATATATATTTTTTAAAATTTATTTTTTAAAAATCCACAACTAAATTATAGTTGCATTAATAACATTACATAACTATATTAGAAGGGAATCGCAAGATGATGAGATTTTTTTCCGAGTATGATAAATTTTTATATATTAATATCAAAAATAAATTTTATAAAATTAAAAAAATATTATTTTAATATATTTTAAAACATAACTACCAACCTATCCGACCTAGTAAAATAAAATAAAATATTTTCTTTTTTCTTTTTAATTGTGATTTATTTAAAAAATTTGTATTTAACGTTAGCTAATGACACTAATGATAAATTAGATGGAGATAGCAATCCTAATTTTATTCCTGATAATATTTTACCTGATGTTGTTGCGCGCTTAAGAAACTAAGAAAACTGTAGTACCTGTCGATGTATTTCATACGTGAAGGAATTGTAGATAATTTAATGGAATAATAAAAAATATTTTATAAAAAATATTATTTATTTCATGATGTAATAACAGTAGTTAAATCTATAATATTTAAATTAAAAACCATCAATATTAATATATATTTTCTAAAATTATTTTACAACCTCAATTTGAAAAGCATTCTTAACCAAACACATTAAACTATTTTTTAGTTCAACCTCAATTTCAATCACAGTTTTAACCAAACATATATTTTTTCAAATCAACCTCAACTAAAAGTACTTTTTATAAAAACAATTTTTTTCAAATCACAACCACAACAGCAACCACAATACCAAACACACTCTAAATAGCTTTTGCTTCTTACATTGGGCTCTATAATTACATTTGATTTTATATAAACTAAAATAACATGCTTTATTCATGTAGATTTACTTTTTATTTATTTTACATATAAAAATTTATCTTAGATTTTAGTTTTAATTAAATATATATTTTTTAAATTACAAATGTTTTTTATTTATTTAATTTATTTTTTTAAACCAATATTACTATACAAAAACACACTAAGATGTTATTATAACTCTTATTTTATATGAAAATACTGAAAATTTATATAATTATTAATTTTAAAATTTATAAAATTAATTAAAACACGTATAAACTGTCTGAATATTCATGTTAATTAAAAAAAAATACATCAATTTTTTATTTATCAAAAGGCTGACTCTTCGTTCTCAAATTCCTTTTGAATCTGTCTCTTATTTTGATTGGTACTCCAGTTCATATAAAGCACGGATTTATCCGCTTGATTTTTTTATCCTCTTGACTTTTCCATAAAATCTGAGTAATATTTACGTTTCTTTGCTTCTCTTTAATTGTGTCGCATGCATTCTGGAGAGAGATCTGTATCATTTCAGTTTGGAATTGGATCTCCATTAACTACCAAACTCGCTGACGAATACTAACTAGATCGATCTTGGAAAGCGAAAGTGAAAATGGACAACGGAGATATTGAAGGTGGTGGTGGTTTAGAAGACGAATTCCACACCAACCAGAGTGGTCGCAAATACAGGCCTGTGGTGGCTCACGATCCCGCCGTCCTTGAGATGTCCTCCATTCCTCCCGGATCCTCCTCCTCCAATCACCAATCTAGCCTCAAGTAAAAAAAAAATGAAACCCCTTGTTTATTATTAATTACTTTAAACAAATCATTATCGAAATCCCTTTGTTGTTCACTGGCAGGAAAATCATACCAGGAGGTTCCACCCAAGCAAAAACAAACACGAATACTGATGGTGTGAATGATAATAGTACAAATGGGTCAGAGAGGGAGCACAAGTTGGAATTGTTTGGTTTTGATTCCCTTGTCAATATTCTTGGTCTTAAGAGGTACCATACCATAACTACCTACTTCATTCTTTTTAAGATCTATTGCATTGTCATCTTGTGTTTTTATTGCCTACTTGCTGCTGCTACTTTTTTTCCCCCAGTATGACAGGGGAGCCAGTAGCCGCACCGTCCAGTCCCAGGGAGGGTGAAGATGGTTCTATCTCTTTTGATCGAGATCGCCCAAGGGTATATGCTACCTGCTTTTTATTACCAATTTCTTGAATTGCATTGCCTTGCAGGTGGAAAACAACTATTAAGTTATGTGTTTCTCTTTAACTGCTTCATTTTCTGCTCATGTATCATGCAGCCCAATGACCTTAAACTGGGAACAATGATGGGTGTTTTCATCCCATGCTTGCAAAACATACTTGGAATTATCTACTACATTCGATTTTCGTGGTAACTCTCTTGCTCGATGCTGTCTTTTAGCTTTCTTTATCTTGTTTTAGTGGGACTTATTATAGGGCCTGTGCAGATGGACATCACCTTGTGTCTTGCTTTTAATTGTTAGCAATGAAGTTTTGAAATTTCAAGCAGAAATCTAGCTGAAATTCCTGTTGAATATTTTTGAATTTCACAAAGTGCTGTAATTATCAGCTCTCTCTTTCATATATTAGGTGCATCATTCAAGTTTCCTTGAGAAATATGCTTGGAATTTCCTTTTAATATATGCAATTCATTGTTTAACTAATGTCAAATTTTTTTAAAGCTTGTCCATTTATTAAACATGCTAATAATGCTATTAAAAAGTAGTAGTAACAAATTAAGAGCTCTGAAATGCTCTCATTTTATGATATTCCTCCCTTTTTTTCCTTCTTCTTTATAAGCTGTGGTACTAACTGTCAATTGAATAAAGGCCTATGATGTCCGCTCATGAACGTGGTGCTGATTGTAAAGTTCAATGTACCCACATCATGGACATTCATAAGTTGTGTGTTGTATTTAGATTGTTAAAGGTTTTTATTTTATGGACATGGCTATGGTTTGTAATCAAGCTTGAGTTTAACATTGAGGTCAAGGAAAATAAATTGGCATTCAGGTTTGGTTTATTAAGGGCTGGTCATTAATATTATCAGTGGTTTTTTAAAGCCTCAAAGCTTTTTTTAAAATCTGTTAATTATTTCCAAATAGATAAACTGTGAATATACATTGTTACTTCTTTGGGGACTTGGGGGGGGGGGGGTCGACGTTGGGGTGTTGTTAAGGGTGGGAAGCAATAAATGTGTTAAGAGACCCAGGTTCACAACTTTGTATAAAACTTAAACATCCAGAATGTTCAGTATTGAAATTGGCTTGATGCTTGTAAAGGTTTGGCCAAAAGATAGGGAAAGGGTTGATAAGAGACTACAATTAGCTGGTATTTGAATGGGGTTATTTAGCCAAGTGAGAAGAATTTTTGTTCTTTCTTCCCTATCTGTTTCTCTTTTCTTAGGAACATCTGTAATATCTGGAACAAGTTGCTGGTAGTGCTTCCATCAAATGATTTAACTTTATCTATTCAGTACTGACTGGATGTTGATGATGCACTTTTAGTTTCATGCCTTTGTGTTCTTAACCATACAATAGTGTTTGATTGCTTTCTGTTATTGCAAAAATGGCAGGATTGTTGGCATGGCTGGTATAGGTGAATCTCTAGTGCTGGTAGCTTTTTGTGGATTGTGTACTTTCCTAACAGGAATTTCACTGAGCGCTATTGCAACTAATGGTGCAATGAAGGTACATACGGCATTATTAAATCTCTTCTCACTTATGTTTTGAACAAAGTATTGATGGAGTCTAGTAACTACAAGACTTTTCTTACAGCCTTTTCTAACACCAGCTTAATGGCTTGCAAAATGTTAAATAATCTTTTTTGAATGAGAATATGGGATATGTTTACTATGATTGCTCTTTAGCTCTGACTTTGAGCATTTGATGGACATTAGTGAAAGATGATTAATAAATTAGTTCTTGTCAGTAATTATTTTTGGTTCTTACTAAAAGAGGAAACCTGTTTTAATTGATATTTTTGGTCTTTCCATGCTTTCATCATTTTGTTTTACCTTTTTGGCAGTACTATTGTATCTACTAGATATTTGTATGACTATCCTAATTGTCCTTCCTCCTCAAAGGTTGATATAAGTTGTCTAATACTTGTTTGGTCCAGAGAAGCATGGTAATATTGTGATTTTTAATTTATTTGGTTCATTTGAGGATTATTTCTGGACAATTTAGTTATGATAGTGAAAACTAAATATGAGTTTGCTCATAGATACACATGCAAGGATATTTAATCTGTGGAACTAGGGGTGTTAAGAAGAATTGATGAGTCAACAAACTGTGTATTATTTAGTTAGCTGTTTATACTCTGTGACTAGTGGGTAGTTGAATCAAATTGAACTAAATGCTAGGTAATTGACCCCTTGGTTCTTTTCCATAATTTCTTGTTATTCTCCATTATTCCTTTTTGTTAGACATTCTCATATAGAATTATGTTTCACAATTTATGAATGTTTTAAATAAAAAGCACAAAAAATAATATTATATATCATGTATTCTCTCCATCCCACCCCACAGTTTTAGTTGCTTTTGACTTTCATCTAGATTAAGAATGAGCAATTAATTGGATGCCATGTCATGTATTCTCACATCATTTTTTTTACCCTTTTATTATATTTTAGAATCAAATACTCATAAGCTTAATTGAATTGGGCTAATGGTGAGAGGTTTGATATACAAACTAGTTAAACAAGGTTCAAGTTTGTTGAACAATAAAAAAATAGGTAAAACACAATTTTATAAGAAACAAAATTTTCGGATCTCACAATATTATTGCCGAGATAAAGAGTACAATTAATTCTTAAAATTTTCATTAAAATTCATGAGACATTTACTCCCAAAATTCTCATGGATTATATCCGAAACTTTTATTTAAATATAAGTTAATAAGGGAGAAAATAGTCGGGTTGAAAGAATTAAAATGGGTTTCAATTAGGGGGTATAATAGGACAATCAAATAGTTAATACTTTGACTTTTTCACAAGGGACAACAATTCTGGCCATCCTAAATTGGAGGGGGGGGGGGGGGGCATGAATAGATTAATTGGTAAGTACTAATAAAACCACCAATGCTATTTTATCTGGTTCAATAGGTTTGTGAAAAGTATTGAATCGAAGATTCATTTTGAATTGAAAATTCAGTTTGGTGCAAGATATGAGGTCCTAGTTCAAGTAATCAAACAATGAACAACACTTGTGTGGAACTCTTTGTGCTGATCAAAGTTGTCAGAATAACATTCGAGATATAAACAACATGTAGTTTTATGTTAAAACGATACATTCATAACTTAGTTGGCTTGTTCAAGAGATAGGTAAAATTGAGAAGGGGAAGAATACAAAGAACCATCTTGTGACTTTGCCAATTTGCGCTTCAATGACTAAGCTTCAAAGGCATGTGGTTTCCCTTACCTAGCATCTGCTTGATCCAATTGTATTATAAGTCCTCCAACTTTTTATTTTTATGTCATTGAGTCGTAAGCCTTTGATTTTTAGGATGGACCAAATCTATGCTATGTAGGCCTGTTCATGGTTCGGTTTGAACCATAAAAACCAACCGAACCAAGTAACTCATATTTTTAAAAATTCAAACCGAGCCGAACTGAATTCTGGTTCAAACCGAACCGGTTTGGTTCGGTTGAATCCGATTTTGTAGCTAAAAAACCGGGAAACCTAATCATTAAATTAATGGGCTTTTTGACTTTTTTTTAATGGGCTTAGATTAAATTGGGCTGTTAAATTTTCTTGTTGGGCTAAGTTTATAGGCTTTTTAATCAAAACTCTTTAAAATGTTTTAATTTGATTAATTTTGTTATAAGCTTTTTAATGAAATTAAAATATTGAAATTTTTTTGAAATGCATATAGTAACAATAAATTTGAAATGTTCTATCTTACTATCTTTAATATGCAAAGAAATAAGCTATGAAAATTCAAATCAATGCAATATGCAAGATGCATGATCAAATTTGGGCACCTCAAATTAAAAGAGGTTTTCACACTAAAAAAGTTTACATTAGCAAATAGATACATTAGCAAATATCAACCAGTAATAAATTATCATAAACATCCGGCATAATTTAAAGAAAAAAATCCGACGCCAGCACTACAGCAGCATCCAAAACTTCCAGCAACAACAGAAGCCAAAAGATCCAGCAAGGATAATGCTATAAAGAAACACTAGCAAATTAGCAACATATTACAGTTCGACTATTAAAAAAATTAGCAATGCAAAATTTTAAAAGGAATTAATAAGGTAAAGTAAATTAATTATCCAAAACAATAATATTCCAGGATTGCACCAACATCATCAATACAACTTACAAACACTCAGTTGAGATTTTTAAACTTTCATCAAATTCTACAAAAACATAAATTAAAATGTTAGATTAAACATATGCAAATAAATGATATTATAAAATAACTACATTTAAATTTGTAAAAGAAATTACCTGACTCAATCATCTCAAAATTTTCAATATAATCCATAAAGTTTCTGATGTTGATTGGAATTGATGCTAAACTCAACCAATTCTGACAATAAACCAGTGCTTGCACTGTTGATGGAGATAAAGAGCTTCAAAATGAATCTAAAATACGACCACCAGTACTGAAAGCTGCTTCAGAAACAACTGTAGATACCAGAATAGCTAATACGTGTTGTGCCACCTTAGAAAGAATCTTGTATTTTGTAGCATTACACCTCCACCAACCCAAAATATCTAATTTAAAATCATCAAGATCCTCACAATCATCACCCAAATACCTCTCAACCTCATTTTTTTTTTGGACACCGCCTTCTTCCTCTAAATGTTTTTTGAATTGAGAAGTTAAGTCATCCATCATATCATCATTTACCACTATTAAATCAACACTAACATTTTCATTTATACTAGTTCCAACACTATGAACAACCTTAACATTCATATAATGCACAAACAACCTTATCAAAGTATCTTTAACCTTAATTGTAAAATTTTCAGCCTCTTCAACATCATACAATCTTCCAAAACAAAATCTCACATACTTCAATTTGAAACGTTGATCTAACACAACAGCCACATACAACAAAAAGTTTTGTGTATCTTGATCCCCCCAATATTTTTTATACTTTGCTATCATATTCTTGGCCATTTTACTTACATAAACATCTTCACTTCTATAAAGTTGAGATATGCTTGTGTGCATGGAAATCAATTCATGGAAAAAAGAATTAGATGTCACATACAACGAGTCAGAAAATTTCAATGTAATCGTGTAAAATAGTTTCAAGAACTTGACAAAAAATCTAGCCTTTTCCCAATCTTCTAAAGCAGGAGGACCTAAGTTTTTTTGTTTTCCTTTTGAATCAACCTCAAAGTAACTCAAATACCTAGGATCGGTTTCTTCTAACCTCATAAAAACCACATCAAATTTATCAGCCGCATCTAGCATCATATATGTAGAGTTCCATCTAGTTGCAACATCCAAGCAAACAGATTTTTTACTCCCAATTTTCAACCTCTCCGCACATTGGTTAAAAACAAGTTGTCTAGAAGGAGAAGATCCAACAAACCTCACTGCATTCCTAATCTTAACAACTGAATCATCAATATCTTTCAATCCCGCACATATAATAAGATTAACAATATGTGCACGACATCTAACATGCATGAAGTCATTTGACAATATATTAGTTGCCCAATTACTTGTTACTCTCTTCAAATATTTTATTGTCAAATTATTTGATCTTGCATTGTCTACTGTAACTGTTAAAATGTTATCAATTCCCCATTCCAACAAACAACTCTCAATTGCTTGGCTAATTGTTTTACCTTTATGATTAGAAACTTGACAAAAGTTTTGAATTCTTTTATTTAAGTTCCAACCTTCATCAATCCAATGGGTGGTCAAACACATATAATTAATATTTTGGATTGATGTCCAAGTATCGGTTGTTAAACATACATGTTGATCCTTAAGAGCTTTCTTTAATTTTTCCTTCTCAACTACATAAATTTTCAAACAATCTCTCCAAATCATCAAACGAGATGGAACATCAAATCTAGGTTACATTACTTGACAAAATGATTTAAATCCTTGGTTTTCAACAAAGTTAAAAGGTAGCTCATCAAGTATAATCATTTTTCCTAGGGCTTTCCTACACTCTTCATAACGATAACCCACTGCCTTAATAGTCACCAGATTTTTCTCTCCATTATTACCCCCCTTTATTATAGGCCTAGGTTCTAAGACTAAAGTTTTTTGTTTTCGGTCAATCACAAAAGGAAATTTTTTGCATACACCTAGATGACTCCACATGTTACTAGTCCCATTAAGTATAGTATGACATGCATAGTCTTTTCCATAATACATTCATGCTACCCTAGGAGCCTTAACATTACCATCTAGTTTTTTAAAGTGATCCTAAATTTGAGATGTTTTTTTTTTATTAGATCTAGAAACTGGATCACCTTCACTTTCAGTGTTGCTATTTGTACTAGAAGTAGCAACTAGAACTGGAATAGGCAAAGAATTGGGTTCTGAACTTGAAGGATTTGATTCAATTGGTGTAGGATCTTCCCGATTATTCATCTGAAATTAAAAAACAACAACATGAATCAACATTTGACTACAATTGACTAATTGAGAATCAAGCAGAAATATTGTAATGAATTATTGCAGAAATACTGTAACCATATACTGATTTTACATGTTAACCAATAACCATATCAACCAATACCATATACACTGTAATGGACTAGGCAAAAAACAGATTGAATATCAATTATTGCAGAAATACTGTAACCAGATTGAATAAAGCTATGAACACTGTTCAAATCCATTTTGATAAAACAGGTTCACCCGACAACCATGAAAAAACAGAATGAACAGTTACCCCTCTAGGGTTACTAGAAATATGAAGCAAATATATGACCAGAATGAACTCAAACACTTGTAAATATCTTTATGACCAGAAAAAGTCAACAAAACTAACAGTGTTTCTTCTCCACAGGATTAAGAACAACAGTGTGCAGGTTTAAGTAGTATAGGCATGAAAAAACAGATTCACCCAACAACCATGAAAAAACAGATTGAACTTATTATTGAAGCTAACATAACACCCGACAACCATAATTGATAATACAAATCAAAGAAATGCTGTAATAGGCAACACAAATCAACAGAAAGGAGAGAGGCCGGGGAAAGAGGGGCAAACCTGAAGAAAGATGCAAAACCCTAGCTGTAAGAGGATAGAAAAATGAGAAGCAGAGGTTAGAGAAGCATCAAAGCTTGAAACAAAAAGTTGAACTTACAAGCACACGAAGATAAACTTTACCTTGCCGCCTTTTCTCTAATGGAGGAGCCCTCTCTTTCTGCTGCAAGTGAAGAGAGAAGCCAAAGGGTTTTGTTCGGGTTTTTGTTCGGCTGCAAGTAGACTAAATGGATGTGGAGATGTGGGTTGTTGACTTATTGTTCGGCTAAAGAAGAGACAAATACAAGGGGCAAGACGCAAGGAGGATGAAAATTGAAGGGCAAGAGTCAAGATAGATGCAGGTGCAGGGGGCAAGACAGATGCAGAAGGGAGAAGGTGATAAATCGTCTTTGCTCTTTGGTGTGGGTGGCGGCTTCAGATAATGTCAATTAGGGTTAGGCTTAGTGGTTTACTGTGTTATTTATACTACCGATTCGGTTCACTGGTTTAAGTGGTCAAACCGAAACTGAACCGAACCGGCAAGATTTTATGGTTGTAAAAATCAGTTTAATCAGTTTTCTATCTCGGTTCTGTTTTCTCGGTTAATTTTTTATCGGTTTTTTCGGTTAATCGGTTTTTTTGAACATCCCTAATGCTACGATATATTTTTGTTCAACTGACATAATCTTTACTCTTTTGTCTTTAGGTTGTGGAAAATGGATTCGATCTGATAATCTTATTCAATGTGGTGTCCTTGAATGAAAACACTAACTTAAAAATGCAGTGGTTTTTAATCAATTATGTGTTGCGTTTTTATCATAGTTGTCATACCAGACTCGAGGATTGACCTGGAAAAGGCTTAGTCCACCAGGTCATCTGGTCAAACCCACCAGTCATTAGGCCAACTCGAGTTACCCTTTTTTTTATTATTAAAATAATGTTCTTTGTTTTTTTTTAAAATCCTTGGTATTATCTGACTCGGTTTTGCCAAGTCAACTAGGTCACGAGTCAAACCGCTTGGTCAAGCTGAGTCTAATAACTATGGTTTTCATTGGTCTAGTATGGTTTTGTTTTTTTGTAATGATAAAAAGTAGTCTATTTCTTGTTTTATTTATGTATACTCTGTTTTTTTTTTATTATTTGAATGTTCCAATAGATGATCATGATGTACATAAAATATTGGGGATATTTTCATGTGTAAGAGGTGTTGGTAGAGTATTTGAAAACATCATAGACAATTGTTAGAAATTAGAGGTTTAGGACTAATTAGAAAAGGTACAACTACAATTAATAATACAATTATCTCTTCGATTTAGCTAATGATTCAAAGGCAAGTGTCAATGAAGAAAAGCACGAGCTTAGTGTCCAAATTTAAATTTGGAAATCAGTCACTCATGTGCAAATGGGCCTAACTAAAGGGTACATTTTTGCATTTACCTAAATTAAGAATTATGCAAAAAGTTCAAGAATTATGCTACTATGTTGGATCATTGTTGTTAAAACCGTGCCATAGGCACATTTTAAAAGCATTCCTTAGGCATATTTGAGGCATAAGGTAGGAATGCTAAAGCCAAAGCTTTTATTCAACTTGGTGAAGATCCAAAGGCTCAAAGCCATGCCTTAAAAAGAAAAATCTTCTTTTTTTTTTCGAGGGAAAAGGTTTCCTTTCTAAATATATCTTTAACTATTTATCCATTCTCTCTCTCCCCTTTTTATCTTTCTCCTCTCTATCTACCATATGTTTTCCTTAGGTGAGGTCTCTCCCCCTTTTATCTTTCTCCTCTCTATCTACCATATGTTTTCCTTAGGTGAGGTCCATGACCATTTTTTGTCCTTTGCTATACCATTTGCGCTAATGCTCTAAATAAAATATTGTTGTACTTTTATAGCCTCTCTATTTCTTGGAAATCTTTCCATGCAACTTATCATGCATTCTGTTAAAAAAAATACATGCCTTTTGCCAAAGAATCATCTCAACCCAATAGCTTAAGCTGTTAGATGAAGTCTCAGGATATGATTTATATTATTCTCTAACACACCCCCTCAAGTGAAAGTTCTTTAGGCTTAAAACTTGCACAGACTCACATTACCTTGTGCTTAATTTTTATCAAATAAATGAAGAAGGTGAGATTCGAACTCGTGACCGCTTGGTTATCAAGGTTTTGATACCATGTCAATGAACCATCTCAACCCAATAGCTTAAGCTGTTAGGTGAGGTCCCAAGATATGATTTATATTGTTCTCTAACACCTTTCTCCCAATCTCACACCTGCTCCTTGATGTAGGCTCCTAGAGCTCTTGATGCATCGGTGCACTTAGCACTCTTAACAACTGATGCAGGACAACTTTGGCATCATGTCCTACAAAGGGTTTGGTGAATTAGGGTTTGATAAATGTGGATCAGGGGATTGTTTTACAAGAATTAGGATTTGAATCGAGGCTGTAAATATTACCTGAGGCACTATAGCAATAAGAAAGAGAAGAAGAAAATAGCACACAGAAAAAAGAGAAGAACACTCAAGGCTGCAGCCCTCAAGCAAATCCAAAATACTCATAGTCGTGTTATCAAAATTCTTCCTATTACACTGAATATGTGCTACTTGTATATGCACCAAAGTGCTAATAGTTCTAACTTAAAACAGTAAATAGAAAACCAAAAAAGAAAAGGAAATCACACTTAATAAAGAACTCCTAATTATTATTCTAATATCCTAAGAGAACAATATTCTTAAATATTACTAATACATTTTTAAAATAGAACTCTTGCTACAAGAAAATCTAAAATATTTGGGTTTTGAAGTTAAATGAAAATAAATTCTAGGCTTCTCTCTTGTTGATTGCATCAACAACACTTCTTGAGGTACAATTTGTTAAGCATGTTGTTTGCATTTAATTTGAGTGTGCTTAAATTACATGCTTGTTTCTTATCATAGGCTAACATTTGTTTGTTTCTCTAATTCTTAATTCTTTCAGAAGTCTATGATAGGTGTCTTTATGATTAGGAAAAGCAATAATTAATAACCATTTTAACCTGTAACTTAGTTAATCTTTTAAATTATTTTATGATTATTTGTGTTGTTGCCATCCTGATGCCCGAGTAAGAAATTAAGCTATCTTCCATGGATTAGCAATTCTTGATTCTGATTTTTTTTTGTCTATGGTGATCTGCGCTTGAATTTTGTAATGCCAAGTTTGCACTTGTGAACGAGTCTTTGATGCTTGAAGTGGTGTGTTGTGTGTATTATTCTTTAATATTATGAATGTAACGTACAGGGTGGGGGGCCATATTACCTCATTGGTCGTGCCCTTGGTCCAGAGATTGGAGTGAGTATTGGATTATGTTTCTTCCTTGGGAATGCGGTTGCTGGAGCTCTGTGAGTAAATCTTGTCTTTTTTTTCTGATGCCACCATGATATATATGGTTGATGCCCTTGACCTCAGGTTTTAGGAGTTGAGGCTCCAATTAGTTTTTATCTTTATAACCTTATTGATGTGTGCTAAGTATTTGTGTAACTTTTCGTTTGCCTTTTCTCATTTGTTTTAGTTATGTACTGGGAGCTGTTGAAACCTTTTTAAAAGCCGTGCCTGCTGCTGGGATGTTCAAAGGTAAAGATTCAGAATTTTCTGCTGGTATTATATATAATTGGTAGTTGGTAGCAATAGTGTAACCATAATCATCTCAAGATGTCAAAATGATTAATTGAACACTGCTGATTTATATGTTTGGCTGTTCATGTTTTCCCTGTAGAGACCATAACAAAAGTTAATGGCACAGACATTCCGCATCCCATACAAAGTCCAAGTTTACATGACCTCCAAATTTATGGAATTGTTGTTACAATCATCCTATGCTTTATTGTGTTCGGTGGAGTGAAGATGATCAATCGAGTTGCACCTGCTTTCCTCATTCCTGTTCTGTTCTCGCTGCTCTGCATATTTATTGGGATATTTTTGACGAAGAAGGATTACCCTGCCGGTGAGTGTTTAGTTTTATATAGATCCTTCTTCTTCTTCTTCTTCTTCTTCTTTTTTCAGAACATGGTCTCTCTCCCTGCAATGTTGTCGTATTACTTGTTATCGCCACTTGGGGTGATGTTATGAGCACTTAAATCTGATAGAAGTCTGGCACTGGAATGGTGTCTTTTAGTACATGTTCCAAAATCCATGACACTGCTCTTTGTACTGAATTTAAAGTTGATGAGTACATTCTTGGTGTTTTTTTAGATGACACATCTATCCGTTCTAACTTTGGAATAAAATAACTACATATGGTAGTTTTTTTTTTCAATTCACGGCTGTCTTTTTAAATCTAATTTTGATATATATGTGGCCCATTCAAACCCAAAATTAAAGCTTGGTTCTATTAGAATCAGAAAAAAGACCTGCCATATATTTTTACCTAAATTGGTTTGAGTTTTGAATTGAACTGTTAAAGACATACCTAACAAGAAACTAAATTGGCCTGGGCAGACAGACCAATGAACCAGTCGAACTAGTGAACTATTGTTTTCCAAGTATTTTCAACTGTGTTTATGTTTTTAATAATTTGTGAAAGTGAATTTGACAATATAATATTCCATGTTTAAATGTACATATGATCTCAGTTAGTAATAGAGGAGACAAATAGGCGGGTATGAGTTAGATCAAAATGGGTATGGGTAATGTTTTACCCATTGCCATTTAATGACCCATTTATTTTTAAGATGGGTACCCACACACACTTAAACTCACCTTACCTTGCCCATCAACCCATTTAAATTGTTTAATCAAGTTTACTGTCTGATATGCAAGGACTTAATTATATAAAAAAAAAATATGGGACTAAATTGTATTTAGTATAGATTATGAGGACATAAAAACTTCCAAATAAGGACTTACTTGTTAAAAAAATGAAATAAATAAAAATCAATAAATCCATGGACTAAATGAACATTAACGAAAATTTCATTTACTCTCACAATGGTTTGAGCTATATCTTTGAATGGGTCACATGGGTAACCCTTACCCAACCCTGCCCAACCCATTTAACTTGGGGTATTTTTGGGTCAATCCATTAGTGACGCATTTAAATTATTTACTGACCCTTTTATGACCCATGCCCCTTTAAAATAGACAGATACAGGTTGGTTAATGGGTACGGTTGGATTTTTCCACCCTTGGTTAGTAATTATGGAAAACATGTTAATAGTTCTACAGTACTTATGTGTTTTATCTGATTCACTGGTTCAAATAGTGACCTGTTATCTTGACAGCTTCACTATCTAGCTCAGTTTTGATAACTACGAATTGTGGTCCTCAAAATTGTGTTTTGATATTAAAAACTTTCTTTAGAATTATCTACAGATAGGTGAAAACACTTGATGATTATTGAAAGTGATGGCATGAGATAGGGCTTTAGATCTTACGTTCATCTTTCATAAGGAGGAAATTGAATGCTTTAGTTATCAGCTCTGTGATTACCATAATGTATTTTTTCGTTCACTAAGGAGCTTTGTTTTGCTGGGATGTTCCACAACATTTAGTTGTCCGTCCATCTTTTGGATGTTTTTTTTGTGTTTTCACGGGAGGAATGAATTTTGTCTTGCCTAAAGGGGATTTACTGTGTCTGTGAAGTTGAAAGCATTTCTTATTTGTTCAGTTGTGCATCTTAATTATCAATCTAGAGGGCTTTGTATGGTATTGATTAACTCACTTAGAATGTTGCCATTAACCATCCTATTGGATCTTTCTTAAGACTCCTCCTACCTTGGGGTTTACCTATGTCTGCGAACATGAGGAGGAGGCCATTTTCATATCTTTGTTTCTCATATAGGGTGGTTTGCAACGAATCTTTATATAATGGATGGTGCTGCGTTGTCAAAGAGTTGGAGATTTCTTTAGTGTTTACTGAGCCTTGTTCATATATATATCGCTTAGATACATTTAGTCCATGAATAAATTTTTATACTGACTAACAAAATTGTTTGAACTTGCATGATGAATGTTAGTGGTTTAGCTTTATAGGTTGGTGGCATTAGAGCTCTTTGGAACTTGATTATCCACTTGCATCTCTGCATAAAACATGGTGTAGCCAAGTATATTGCAGATTAAAGCTATCAAGGCATACAGTTTCTTTGATGGGCACCTCAGGATTCACTTTTAATCTTAACCTATATGCTAATCACAGTCAATTTTAGTTGTACATGTGTGCATGATGTTTTTATGGCCTTGCTTTCATTCTTGTTGCTTGTTCTTTCTTATTGTTTGGTGGAGGAATAAAACCAATTGCTTCTTTTTCCATGATTATAACAGATGGAGTCACAGGCTTGAGTTTGGAAAGTTTTAAAGAAAACTGGAGTTCTGATTATCAATTTACTAATAATGCTGGAATACCTGATCCTGAAGGAAAGGTCTACTGGAATTTCAAGTAAGCCAGGGCAAGAATTTTCAATCTCATTAATATTTGTTTCTTGTTGAAGTTAATAACGTAAATGGATCTGATTGCAATATTATTAAGTGATGTATCTCCCTTTTTATTGTCATACCAGAATACTAGGGGTCTCTGGTCCACATTAATTTCTAACTGTTGAATAAAGTTGCTGGAAGATGTTCCTTATAGTTTTGCAATCTGAACTTTGCTTTCTTTTGGGGGCACTTGCAACTGAATTTGAACAGATGATTTTTTTTGTACGTTGTTTGGATAGAGATATGCATGTTCCTTGTACAGTTCAAGGAATATAGAATAGAAAACCAAATTTGGAGCTTTATAACCATGGAGAAGAAGCTGGTACAATCGATTCTTCTACTTTACACTGGGTTTTTTTTCCATGTTCAAGTAACTAAACACAAAATGTATTCCATCACTAGAAAAAGAGTAATGAACAACATCTAATGGTCCAGAAGTTGCCAATTAACATATTATTTTTTTGTCTAGTTTGTATCATCTTAGTTGCCATAGATAATGGATTTGAAAGTTCCTGGAATTAACTTTGAGCTTGATAGACTTTGCTTTTCTGCCACACCCACACCCTCCAAGTTAAACCCACCACTCTCTTTTTAATTACCATCATTGGAACCACTGGACATTATACAATCATGTATAGCTTTGAAGCATTTCGTAGTTTTCATGTTTCTGTTAGATAATACTTTGTCTAGATCTCAGTTCCTTGCCGAGAACACTTCTATCTCCTCCAAAGTGTTCCTTTAAAGCATATAATTGCATTTTCTTGAAATAGGGGGTGAGATGAAATCTTTTTTATACTTTTTCTATCTTTTTTCTTTACTTCTTTCAGTGCATTGGTTGGCCTATTTTTCCCTGCTGTAACGGGAATTATGGCAGGCTCTAATAGATCAGCATCACTTAAAGACACGCAGCGTTCAATTCCCATTGGTACACTGGCTGCAACTCTTACAACTACCGTTCTATATTTAGTTTCTGTGTTATTCTTTGGAGCACTTGCAACTAGAGACAAGCTCTTGACGGACAGGTATCTATCTGCATGGCCTTCTAAAAAAGTTGCCTTCATACTTGTTGCAACATGTTACATTTTTTTTTCTTCAACTATGGAATGAAATCTCTCAATATTTGCTTGAAACTGTATCACAAATGTCCTTTTTCTCTAGTACCTAACCATATTCATCCTTTAGTCAAGTGATAGGACATATACAAGGCCACCTTTAGGTTATATACCAATACTAATAGCTGGCAAAGCATATCTGCAGAAATCTATCATCACTTAACTGTCTACTGGAGTAATATTGTCATCTAGTTTCTGTTTATTATATCATTGACTCGCAGAGTGTTCTTCATTCATATGATGGGTTTTCTGACGGGATTGTAGGCTGTGTTCTCTATTTGTATTTTCTTTAGAGGCTTCCACCTATAGCCAGCTTGGATTGCATCTTTATGCTTTGACTCAGGATTCATTATATTTCTTATGTGTTACATGCAATAAATGCTTCTACTAAATGCTCTTAATGAATTGTTTGATTTCTAAAGTGTTACTTATCATATTTTAGTTTTAACTGTTTAGGTTTGATGCATTAAATATAGAAAGTGTTTCTAGTCCTATTTAGTTCTAAGCCTTTTATCACAAGTACATACTGATTATTGGATTGTTCATATAGTATTACTGTAGCATTAATCTCTGTTTTAAAAACTTTACTCATTTATAGAATTGGGGCTGTTGTGAAAATTTAGAGAAAGATGTTGTTACCAATGTCTTAATGCAGATTATCTTTCATTATAATCCATTTTTTCCCATACTTGTATGATTAATAAAAATTGTAAAATGATGCTTGAAATTAATGATTTTATGAAAAAGTAAAGTTCATTTTTATAATTAAAGATTTTAAGAATTTTGAATCATACTGATTCATGGATTATGTTGTCATGCTAGAAAAAAAGAAGATATGATGTGAGAATGCATTGTTATGGTTTGGGAATTCCTCAATGCTTTCAAAATGACCAAGTAGCCTTTGTCTTCAATTGCGTTATTAGCAAGTCACTGTTGGTTCTTCTTGTACACTTCCAATAGCATCAATATACCCATGCATGTAGAACTTGTAATACCTTTTCCTTCATTCGATGATGCTTTCATCCCAGTTCCTTACTGCCTACTTTTTGCTTTGAATAAAGATTATGCATCATGGTCTACGCACACAATTGGGTGAAAATCTTGAATTAGATGGTGCTGATTTGAAATGCAGTGGTGTTTTTCATAGCAGTCCAAGGAGTTGGTTAGGACATGCCCCATTTGCCCTTCTCGCTGATGAATATGTGTAGCTAATATTCTGGTTTGAGTTGTAGAGTTTGAAGGACTACATCAAAGCCCTCTACTATACTTCTGAACTGTACTTTTTATGCAGGCTACTTACAGCTACAATTGCCTGGCCTTTCCCTGCCATCATCTACATTGGTATCATTCTTTCAACCTTGGGTGCTGCTCTTCAAAGCTTGACAGGAGCCCCACGCCTGCTTGCAGCCATAGCCAATGATGACATTCTGCCTATTCTTAACTATTTCAAAGTTGCAGATGGACACGAGCCTCACATTGCTACTCTCTTTACTGCATTTCTCTGTGTTGGGTGTGTTGTTATTGGGAATTTAGATCTTGTCACACCAACTGTAACTATGTTTTTACTTTTGTGTTATATGGGCGTGAACTTGTCTTGCTTCCTCCTGGATCTTCTAGATGCTCCCAGCTGGCGACCACGGTGGAAATTTCACCATTGGAGCCTCTCTCTTCTTGGAGCATTACTATGCATAGGTATGCCACTTACTTTTCCCTTTTAAGAAAATATCTATATAAGGTCAATACTGGTCTTAGCAACAGAGTGTTGCTGCACCTTATAGCTTCTCCTTTATGAGTTCTTAATAGTGTCCTGAAAGAACAAATATACAGTAATAAGCCTGACATTAACACACTTATTTGATGCTTTTGGAAATGTGATATCCTTTCCAATAGGTGGAAAATGCAGAAAGAGTTCTTTTACAATCTTTTGGCTTTGTTTGTTAAAAGCTGAAATGCTGTCTGAATTAAATTCAGTTAATTTTCTGGAACGTCGGGCTAATCAGTGTTTCAGTTAATTTTCTGGAACGTCGGGCTAATCAGTGTAGTGTGTGAGGTTAATGCCCATGTGTATTAAAAATGGATTGCTTTAGGTGTATGCGCATATAAATGAAGCTCAACCTCAATCCATGCTTTTGGCTGACTTTGTCAAAATCGTGAATGCTTTGGGCTGGGACAGAACTACTTTGATTGATTGGGGGGGGGGCGGGCATGGCACCCCCAATCTTTGAAAAAAATTACATTTTAGTCCTAAAAATTTGAAAATGTTTAATTATACCCTTCAATTTTACATTTTTTGCACCCCCAAAAATCAATTATTTTCTTACCCCCAATACTAAATATGTAGCTCCACCCCTAGCATTGGGTGCACTAAATTAAGTGAGATATATGCTGGAATATTATGCTACTCGTTATGGTGTGCGATTATCATGCCCATGCCTATAAATAGTAGATTACTTTGATACATATATATGAACACTTGAACCTCAACTTGAAATTGATGGAGTTGTTATGTTATACTTAAAGAACTCTCTCCTCTTTGGAAACTGAGTGGTCCTTCATCAAGCAACAAATCGTTTTGGTCTAAGAATAATGTCTGTGGTGGATTTTTTCATTTGGACCTAGTTTTTTGAATCATGGATTATTCTATAAGCAGGGGGAAAATTGTATTTTGCACATTCGTGTAAAACAAGAGTATTTTGGTTATTTTGATATTTGGTAAAAGGTCTAGGAATTAGTGTGTTAGTCTTTAATTGTTTATTCCTATTTAGTTGCTTTCCTCGTCAAGTTGGGATTAGTTATGCCAAGTTTATTTTCATATTCCTATTTTCTAGCCGTAGTTTAGCTAGGAATTCTAAGCAAACACCCTTAGGGGAAAGATCATCATGATGTACTATAACTGTGGTTCACAGACTAGTTTGGTGTCCATAAACTAATTTGCATGCCTAATTTCTGCTCAGGCGCTTGGTTTTATACATTCAATATCATTTTGTATATGTATGCATGCATGCTTGCAAGTTGTTTGTGTTTGTTTCAGGATCTTACCTGCTGTCTTTGATTTGCTGCAGTCATCATGTTCTTGATTTCTTGGTCATTCACTGTTGTGTCTCTGGCACTAGCAAGCCTCATTTATTATTATGTCAGCATTAAAGGAAAGGCTGGGGACTGGGGTGATGGCTTCAAGAGTGCATATTTTCAACTAGCTCTCCGCAGTCTTCGATCACTGGGAGGTAGATTTCTGTACTATATTCGCTATACAACAGCTTTTAGAGTTTTTGAGTTGTTGCATCTTACTGGTGAATATTGAAAGCATTGTGTGCTGTGTGGTTGGTGGCCTATTATGGCAATTTGCTATGAGCAGTGGTACCTATTTGCCTATTTGTGTGCATGCATGCCTTGTCATTGTGATTGACATATCTCACCATTATTTACAGCTAACCAAGTGCACCCAAAGAATTGGTATCCAATCCCCCTTGTATTCTGCCGGCCATGGGGAAAGCTGCCAGAAAATGTTCCTTGCCATCCCAAGCTTGCTGACTTTGCAAACTGCATGAAGAAGAAAGGCCGTGGGATGTCCATATTTGTCTCTATATTAGATGGAGACTACCATGAGCATGCTGAAGATGCTAAGGCAGCTTGTAAGCAACTAAGTACCTACATTGATTACAAGCGTTGTGAAGGTGTCGCAGAGATAGTTGTAGCCCCCAATATGTCTGAAGGTTTTCGTGGAATTGTCCAGACTATGGGCCTTGGCAACCTGAAGCCCAACATTGTGGTGATGCGGTATCCTGAAATTTGGCGTCGTGAAAATCTAAAAGAAATACCAGCCACCTTTGTTGGAATAATCAATGACTGCGTTGTTGCAAACAAAGCAGTTGTTATTGTCAAGGGTCTTGATGAGTGGCCCAACGAGTATCAAATGCAGTATGGAACCATTGACTTGTATTGGATTGTAAGAGATGGTGGTCTAATGCTGCTTCTTTCCCAGCTCCTTCGTACAAAGAAGAGTTTTGAGAATTGTAAGATTCAGGTCTTCTGCATTGCAGAGGAGGATTCAGATGCAGAAGAACTCAAAGCTGATGTGAAGAAGTTTCTATATGATCTTCGGATGCAGGCTGAAGTGATTGTAATATCTATGAAATCCTGGGATGCACAAATAGAGGGTGGATCTCAACAAGATGAATGGTTGGAATCACTTACAGCTGCTCAGCAGCGCATTGCTGGTTATTTAGCTGAGAAGAGGTCGGTTCAGGGGGATGGGGATACGCTGATGGCTGATGGGAAACCTGTAGTTGTGAACGAGCAACAGGTAGAGAAGTTCCTTTACACAACCCTGAAGCTAAATTCTACGATATTGAGATACTCAAGAATGGCTGCTGTTGTGCTGGTGAGTCTACCCCCGCCTCCAGTAAACCAACCTGCTTACTTTTACATGGAGTACATGGATCTATTAGTAGAGAATGTGCCAAGGCTTTTGATTGTAAGAGGTTACCGTAGAGATGTTGTAACTCTATTCACATAGTTGCCAGTGGTTTGCGTTCAGGATGGTAGACGCAGCATCCCTCCTTGTTCATATCTTTATATCTTTCCAATTTTTGTAGTTTAAATGTCACATTCATTCTTTTTTACGGCCGTTCTTGCAGAAGTGGCAATTTTTCTGCCTGTGTTATAGTCACGGTAGAAACTTGGTAGTTTTTTCAATCCTTTGGGGACGTGCATTTTAAATATACAAGGTAAAATTGTGGGGTTGAGAGATCAATTTTTTTTATTTTTTTATTTTGTGAACAGGAAAAAAAAAAAAGGGAGTAATCTCAATTTGCCCTTTTCATTTCTGAACTTTTACACGCGCGCGCGCACATTTATATATATATATGCTTAAATCCATTCCTTAGCTAAAAGATATGATTGTATTGTAGGAGTGATGCCAGACAGAGCAAACAATCTTATCCTCATAAATTATAGCTTGAAACCCACGAACAACAGAGCAAACAACATAATCATTTCTCTCTCAAGTCTCATGAACTAGATCTGCCACTCTCTCTCTCTCTCATATTGAAACCATTATTTCGCCTACTCCATAACATATCAAGCTAGATTTTTATTTCACGGGGTGGGAAACTCTTGAAAATCTCATCGGTGCAGCGTGGCTAATAAAACTTTGGTGGTGGAAATATGTCGTTGCTTTCATCGGAGAGACCAAAAACAAGTAATCTCTAAAAAAAAACTGCTTTGATAGCTATTGAAACTTTAATAATTAATTCCACCTGTTGGTAAGGAAGAAAAGAGTGAAAAGATTCATCAATTATGATACTTTAGATTATATATATGGTATTGTACAACTTTAGAATTTTATTGTTTTTTTTT
>Ga0325414_1001452_pt1 | contig 22910 bp, 10 predicted proteins | sample PopdelMetagenome_8_FD_206183 | JGI IMG/M metagenome (GOLD analysis project Ga0325414, IMG submission 206183) | Populus deltoides microbial communities from Bellville, Georgia, United States - Leaf-PdKOR-R3 | ecosystem: Host-associated > Plants > Phyllosphere > Phylloplane/Leaf | place: USA... | reverse complement strand
TAATTATCTTATTTAAGTAATACCATACTTATAAATATCATCAGGCATTCATGTTGCTAACTTATGTTAACAACAAATCAAGTTCCTATCATAACAACGATGTCGGCCGAAAACTATGAAGGATCAAACATTTGATGTACCAAGTGTTATAGAACACAAATCTAGATTAATCATTTAACAAGCAGGGTATTAAGAATTAGTAAGATAAAAAGATAAGACATGTTAATAATAATCTTTCTTGGATATAAACATTAAAGTCCATGTTGAGTTTATATTATACCTATTCTAACACCATTAGTGAAACCTTTTCACCTTGACATAATTAACTTAGCTAAACATAATGAAAAAGAAAAACATAAACATGATATAAGTTAACTAAATATAGGAAAGGAAATGAAAAAGTATAAATAAAAGATTATTATAGCATGAAAAAAAACTTGAACATTACAAAGATATAAAGAGAGAAAGCAAGAACATGATTTTGATATGAAAAATAGTATGACTAAATACATGGAAAATGCCTCCTTTTATAGGCTAAGATTCAAAACTATTAATTGGTAGGCAATCATTGATTTGGTGGCTGGTTTTTGACATTGTTGGCTGCTAGTTCTTGACATTGTTGGCTGCTGGTTCTTGATATTGTTGGTAGATTTTTGATATTGTTGGCTGACCAAAACATCATTGCTAACATCCAAAATTTGAGCCCTTTGTTCCATGAAAGCTGTGGGCAATTGTCTCAGCTTTCCAACAAAAAAAACTAGAGCTCATTTGGACTTCTAGAACTCAAGATATGAGCTGAAAACCGAACAGTGTTTGAGCTGCAGGACAGGTTCCGACTTCTCCGTTGTTGCTAAGATTTGAACTTGAAAACGGTAGAATTGAGTCTTGAACTCTTCATTAAAATTTTAGGTCTATGTCTTATCTTTCCATCCATATAAAGTAAACCTAAATCTGAGTTCTACAACTCCAGTTATGATCAAATAACCGAATGGTATTCCAGTTTGGAATTGAACCAGCATCTCTTCTCTTAGCCTAGTCCTCTTTTTGTCTCTTCACTTTCAATAGTTAATCACATTAATCAATCCTTTGAATTGTGAGATATACCTGCATTCAAATTAAGCATTTACCATAAATTAAAGATATATTATATTATCATACTTGTTATTATAAAACATGCTTTAGTTAGGGAATTTAACGATACTTTAGTGCAATATGATGATATAAAGTCTTAATGAGAATGCACTTTTAAGTACTAATCAGCAAGCATTGAGAAGCTTAAAGAGTCAATGGCACTTAAAGGTGAAGGAGATGGAGCACAATTCACCCTATTACTTCCCTGCCATTTAAAGGATTTAAAAAGAGACGATGAGCTACCATGGTGGACTATATTTGGTCTATTAGTGATAAAGTGTGTATGCATGGATACAAGATATGTATGTTTCTATATTACTCTATTGGTGGATATAGGCTTTTAAATATAAATATACAAGATAAAAATGTAGCTTATGAAGATGAGCTCAATGTTAAAAGTGATATTGGATGCAAGTTTATTTCATACTTTAACATATTAACACTCGTAACTTAAGTTGCATCCATTTCAACTACCTTTCAAAACTTGGTCTTCTAACCTAATAATCTCTTTTTATTTTTGCACATTTATGTTGGCTAATTCATTTGCCACAAAGTTAGGTTATAAGGTTTTAGTTGTTGGGATGAATAATTTTATTAGTGGGTTTAGACAAAAAAAAAGAAGTTATAGTACATATGAATTCAAATAAATTGGAGTAAATAATTAGCTAATTAATGTACTTCCATATAGTAAAATAACAACTCAAATTTACATGTCTCTAAAGTAAATCACAATAGCAAGGAATTTCAATGTAAAGTGCACACAATACAAGCTAAGCATTAATAGAAGAAATAAGAAATTAACATAAGGGCTTAAAGCAATAAAATTAACATCTTGGATAAATTCCTATGATGAACACTCAAATGGCCATGTGCAATCAAATCCCTGTGAATCACCGAATTGTAGCTCTCTCATCAAATGTAAACATCTAGGAGATAACAACATAGAACAACAAAACTACATGTAAAAAAAATAGAAACCCATAAAAAATTAACAATGGAAGTATAGCCCTAGAGAAAGCAAAGACACTATAACATTTCCTAGAGGAATCATTTTCATGGAAGTATATCTAGATAGAAAGCAAAGATGCAATCAAATAGTCATACTCAATTTCTGCCTTTGCAACTCCATAAACCTAGAAAATAAAATACATTTTTTTGCTCGGTCTAAGGCTTTAAATTTTGCTCATACATTTTCTTGTAGCCATTTAAGCTTTATATCAAGATCTCACATTACTGTCCACATTGCCCTCTTGTTCCTTAAACAAAAGAGCTTAGTGGCAAAAGAATGAAAATCATCACAAATGTTAATTTCATCTATAGAATGAAGCTTTGTCATTACCTCTTCAATACTACACATTTTATTACCCAAACTACTAGAGGTGCAATCACTCTTGGTCAAAACACTATCAACTAGTCAATCTAAACACAAAAATAACTAATATCCAATTCCATAACCCATTCAGTTTTTCCACCTTACTATGTAGAATGTTCTTTATCCCTTCTCTTACCACAACTATGTGTGCTACTATTGCTTTCCACATTACCTCCAACTATTATATTATTCATATCATCTATAAAGTTAGAAATGGCATCCTTATATCAATCACCATTTTCTTCTTTCAAATTAGCATCACCATCACCATCATCATTTTGAATGTCATCATCCCCACCGTCATCTTCAAACAACACTACCAAAAAGGAAATCCAAGCATACTATCTAATAACCACTATATTGCTGAATATTTTATTATATTTACAACACAAAGATGATTCAACAACAATATGCCTAAACATTTTTACTTTTCTGATTTCCTACATAAAAGAAAATCAATATAAATAATGAAACTTAATCAATTTCTCAACTACAGAAATAAGAGAATCAAAATTGTAAACCTAAAATTCCTAACTAACCTTGATTTTTGTTTTCTACTACTCATCACTTGTAGAAATAGTTCATAATTCACCACTTTATCCAACATCAGTTTAAATTTTTTTTTTTCAAATTCTCCTATCTTTTTTTATATCATCCCATTTATTCTTCAATTATATCATGGTAAAGGTATGACCAATCTTTTATTTGAAGGTAGTCATTATAAATCTCCAATTAGTCTTATCAAAACGAGTATTTAATATAATTCCCATCTCAATAGCTTTGATAGAAATATCACAAAAAATATGCAACATTTCTTTAGTCGAAGTAGCTTTATCCTAACTTTTAGAACTTTCCATTACTTTCTTTGCAAAGTTTGTTCAACAAACACAAACACATAAATGAGTATTTAAGATTAATGCAAGGTTATGTTTGTTTAAAACCATAAAAGCCACTTTGTATCTCACAACACCAAATTAAGTGAATAATATTTGAGAATCATTTGAAATTGTTGTCTCTTACTTAGATCATAAGGTCAAAATATAAAAACAAAAAGTTTTAAATAGACAATAGAAAGCATTTATAAACAAAAAAAAATATTATGATTGCATGTATATAAAATAAAGACAAAAAATCTCAATGCATAATCATCACCAATAAAGTTATAAGCAAACAGTAGAAGGTTTGTGATTTGTTTATTTAAAAACCATAACATCACATTATTAAGATTTTAATGAACCATCAGCTAGTGTGATTGCTTCTCCTTAGTCTGAATATGATTACTTAGGAATCATATCTATAATTGCCTTTACTCCCTAATATATATCCTTTTTTTTAATATACACTTAATTCTTCAAGATTAGGGCCACTAAATAGTCACTAAACTCCATGTTTTCAACATCAAATCCAACTATAAACTATAGGTCTTTGTTCTCCTTAAAGAAAGAAAATAGGTTTTCTGATATTGTTACGAAAATAACTACTTTATCTATTAACATTAGGTAATTAACAATTCTTATATGCAACTAAAAAATAAAAACAAAGGCATCAATTATCATGAAAAAACAACATGTCATACATAATAGGATGTGCTCAAAGATCTGGCTAGATTGTTATAGAGTAACATTCTAGCCAACCTAATGCGTGCTAATTATTTGAAATTGCAAGAAAAATTTATCATATGGTTTATAGACACATCATTAATATAATTTCTAAACATAAAAAAATGAATAATTAAATTCATCTCTTAGTCTCATTATACTTTTCATTCAATAAATTAATATTAGTACAAAAATAATCAATATAATTTTTTAAAATACAATGATTATCAATTGAACTAGCCTTACAAAAATCAAGACATGGATACTCTCGAATTGCTAACAAAGACCTTGCCCAAATTGCTAACCTCTTAATTTCTCTCTACCTTAATCTACATCCTCTTCATTGCTCTTTGCCCTCAATTTATAAACTCTATTTCTTTGACCAAATACAATAAAGATGATATCTAATAACTTTATCATTAAAATCAAAGCTATATTTTGAATAAAAAGAGGACCTACAATAAACCCATTTTGTTCTCTCTTCTCTTTTTTGACACATAAACACTCTTAAGTCCTTATTTGACCATTTTGTTCACATATCAAGAACCCCAAAATAAAAAGAAAAAAAACCCATAATTTTTTGAACACCAAAGCTATAAACAAGTTGCGAGAACTAGAGTAGCTCATATCACGCATGCAAGTATCAATGAACACCAATTTACCAAGATCTTGTTTACTGTCAAATCTTGGCTTCACCGAAGATGGTTTTGTCTTTAAAGAACACCAAAAGTTTTCATCAAGTTAAGCCATGATTTGAAGTTGAAAAAGAAAAAGGAAAGAAAAATTCTTAACATAACTATTATCCAAGCTTCTTGAAACAATTTTGGTAAGAAATTCATTCAAACAAAAAAGGTCTCTTGTAGTTGGCATTTATACTTGAACTCTCTAAACTCCCAAAGATGATTTATAGAACTCTTGGAGTTGCTTCATGAACTATAAAAGATGATTTATAGATCTTTTAGAGTTGTTTTAAAATGGTTTTTTGAAGTTTGAAGGTTATTTTGGTATATGTGTATCTCAATGGTAAAGAAATAAGAAGATAAAAAAATCAAGACATATAGAAGCCACCACATAACAAAATAGATTCTTAGAGTGTTAAGAGAAATAAGTTATCAGTGCCATAACTCCACCATCCACCATTAGATTCAATTGAGTTTTTAGTATGTTATGTGACTAATGATGATTTACAAAATAATCATTTGGATTTTCTAATCTATTTCTGTTTGAGAGATATCACCACTGCACTATTTTTGGAAAACTGCATTCAGGACTACCGTAGATTCCAGCTTGGTTCTCCTTCATTCACCATTGGACCTGCTTCAAATTTATTAGGGAGGTTTGCCTAGATGTCCTCTTTATTCTGAATGGTGGAGATCATATGTAAACAATGCTGAAACTTTTTGTTTTTCTTAAACCGTTTTTTGTCAGTTTTAGATGTGACCACCAATTATCTAGGAACTAGTCGACCGGTTAATGCAACAAACTACTATCACCACCACAACTACTAAAAAAAATCTTTAACACCACCAACCCAAATAAGACCAACACCTTAAACATCCATTAACCTCCTTAAAACACCAAAACCACCTCCAAATTGATACCATAAAAAAACCCTTTTACCACCCACATTGCCACTATGACACTAAAGAACACCACCACCTCCACCTCAAGCACCTCATGGGCTAATAGAGTGAAAGTGTCAAACTCAACAACTTGAGCTAAAATAGCTTTTTTTTTTCCATGACAAGAGATTGATACTATTTTGGAAATATTGGATAATGTCATTAATGAGAGTACATCAAAATGGAATCGATGCTTAATAGGATTCTTTCCTAGTTATAGGATGTCAAACCATGCGGCCAACTCTATTGCCTTTTGGGTATGGAAGAGTTATGTCCTTGAGAATGTCATGTTGACATAACAAGGTTTCTTGATTTTTCATTTTAAGACAGCGGATGATGCCCACTTAGTTATGGAAAAGGGGTTGTGGATTTTTAGGGGAAAGACCATTATCATCTAACCATGACACCCATATTTTGTTCTTGAAAAAAAGAAAATCTCAAAAGTGGTTGCATAGGTTCTCCTCCAAAGGTTTTCCCCTTTGCAATGAAATGGGTCTAGGAATGGCTAGCATGGTTGGAAGACCTCTGGTTTATAATTAACAAACACTTAACAAGACCAAGCTTGACTACTTCTGAGTCTGTATTGAGTTGGATGCCTCGTTACCCATAGTTCATAGTTTCTAGTTGAAATGCAAGTTATCTTCAAACCTTATCATAATTATAGTTAAGTACGAATGGAAACCTCAAGTCTGTGATACTTGCAAAGCATTTGGGCACTATTGAAACTGGTTGACCGATTCAAACATCCCAAGAACTAAACAACTGGTTGAACAAGATAAAAGCCTTGTAAGCTACTATCCAGGAAACTGGTCAATTCACAAACTGGCCGATCAGTTCAATGCTGATGAACCTTCTCAAATTGGTGGAGAGGACGCTTTGAATGATGATATTGGGTTGGACTAAGACTCAAAGAGAGACTATTCTCAGCTTGAAGAGAACCAAGATGATTTTCTTAAATTTGCTAAGTGTATAGAAAGCATAACTCTGAACTTGCCAAACAATAGTGAGATTATGGATACTCTGGGTACTGTTACAACTTCGGGTGTGAACACAAAGGCTAGAGATAAGCTTTAACTAGAACTATTAAACCCACATTCTAAAATTATTGGTATGAAGAAGAAGGAGAAAGGATGCAAGGATCGTTGGTTTTGATTCTCACTATCTTTCCACTCTTTATTACATATGTTAGGTTATTAGAATATTTTGGGTCTAAACAGCTCGCAAAATTATAAAGCAATAAAGGATTGGATTAATAAGTATAAACTCAGTATTATGGGTCTTCTTGAGACTAAGATTGCTTCTATCAAAATAGAGGAGCAGAAACAACTATTAATCCCTTAACATGACAATTTATATCTAATGTTTAGATATAGTTAATTGTCATATTCTTGTTAGTTTAGACCAAATGGTATATAGTGTATCTTTGATTCACTATTCTCTTCAATGGATAACCTGTGAGGTCTCCAATTTTGTTGAAAGATGCTTCCTTGTTGTCACTTTTTTTATGGCCTCAATACATATGTGGGGGCATTAGACACTATGAAATTATTTGTCAAGATACTCCATTGCATTTTGGTCTAAATCGTGGCTTATTCCAAAAGGCTTTTTTTTGTTATTATAAGTGTCTTTGATAAATATGGGGGTGACCTTACCTCGCGTAGGCACATGAATGACTTTGGCAATTGTGCCTCTAACTTGGCCAACTACTTATTATAAGTTTTTAACTAAGAACTCTTTAGATTATAGTGTTATGATTGTCCAATTCGGTTGTCCTATTCCAAAGGTAAAAACAACTTTTAAGTTCTTAAATCTATAGGCTGATAGAGATGATTTATTGGGTTTAATTGTCGATACTTGGCAGATTCTAGTGATAATAACCCTATGTATAGGCTTATCAAGAGGCTAGGCTTGTTAAAGCCAAAGTTGAAATCTTTGCAACATCAACAAACTAGCCATATTTCTATTTGAGTGGTTGAGGAAAAGTCTAATTGGTTTATAACACATATAATTCTTGATGGCTCTCCACAGTTTGAAGAGTATCAAAGGTCAGATAAAAAGAGCTTGTTGGGGAATTCTTACATATGTGTAAGGATGAGGAGGCGTTTTACAAATAAACGTCTCGGACTCAATGGTTTAGGAGAAAAAATCACCAAGTTCTTTCACAAATCACTACTTCATAGATATGTTGGGAATATAATCTGTTGGTTGACTGAGAAGACAGGATCTCAGGTTCAGGACCAACATGGTCTGGGTTAGTTGGTTGTGCACTATTTACATGGGCTACTTTTTACACTCCTGGCCACTACTTTAAATGATGTTTCCTAATACCTTTATGGTAGGATTCCTTCTTATATTGTGCTTACTTTGGAGTCATACATTACATATGATGAAATTAAGAAAGCTTTATTCTCTATCCTAGATAATAAGGCTCCTAGTTTTGATGGTTATCCTTTATTGTTTTTCAAAATGAAGTTGGGAAATTATTGGTAGAGACTTCATTGTTGTTGTGCCGTGCTCTTTTGATTATTCTACTCTTCCTAGATATGAATGACTTTAGACCTATCTAATATTGTAACGTGATTTACAAATGCATATCTAAAGTCATTATGAGTAGATTGAATGGTATTTTTTTAGATGTTATTGGTGTTTCTCAGACTACCTTTGTTTTGGGTGGGAAAATATTAGATGCCATTTTGTTAACTCAGGAGCTTATATATAACAATCACTTAGTGAGTCATATACCTAGATGTGCTTTAAAAATAGACATTAAGAAAGTTTTTGATACAGTTAGTTGATAATTTATCTTAATGACGCTAAGGGTTATTGGAGTACCTGACACCATGGTTAGATGGATTGAGATATGCACGTCTACAACTCATTTCTCAGTGGTTATAAATGGGGAAAGTCACAGTTTATTCCCATATTTTATAGGCCTTTAGCAAGGTGACCCTTTATCCCTTTATTTTTTTGTGTTTTTTTTCCATGAAGGGTTTAGAAGGCATATTTAGAGAGGCTTCGCAGAACCCGAGCTTTCGATACCATTGTCAATGTTAGTAGATTATCATTACTCACTTATGTTTTGCAGATAACCTTATAATTTTCTGTCAGGCAGATATGGAATTGGTTGGGATTGTGAGGAAGGCTTTGGATGATTTTATGGGTTATTTGGGCTTATTACAAATCTAGAGAAAATCCATGTTTTCTTGTTAGGAGACAATGATGAGCTTTGAGCCTCTGTGCAGACTCTTTTGGGTTTCAGGTTAAGTTCTCTACCAGTTAGGTATCTAGGAGTCCCATTGATCTCTACTAGACTAACACACAATGATTGTATGCCTTTGGTGGATCAAATTCTCTCCAAGATTAAGTTTTTGGCTTCAACTTCTCTTACTAATGCTGGATACCTTTAATTGATCAAATCTATTGTCTTTTCCATTTAGGTATATTGGGGTTCCATATTTATTCTGCTCTACTATGTTATTAAAAATATTAAGAGTATTATAGTTGTCTTTTTTTAGAATGGTTGTTCTCTCTCCTATTTAGAGGCTAAGGTAGCCTGAGCTTTAGTTTGTTACCCTCTTAAGTAGGGAGGTTTAAGGGTAAAGAGGATTACGACTTAGAATAAAGTAGTTATTCTCAAGCACGTTTGGAGACTTTTTTTAATGAGATCATTAGTTTGGTTGGGATGAGTTCATAGTGTCTTACTTAAGTGTAGATCTTTCTGGCATGGTAAGCCTCCTTTGGTTCCCTCTTGGGCTTGGAGGAGTATCTTATTCAGTACAGATTGATGTAGAGGGAGATTTGTTTTATGCATTGGTGATAGGACTACTACTTCCCTATAGTTAGACTATTAGTTGCTAGATAATCAACGATTACATGACCTTTTACTTTTTAGGGTGCTATCCTCGATTGGGCTTCTATGGAATGTAAAAGTCCTAAACATCATTAAGGAAGGTACTTGTTTTTTTCCCTCAAGCAATCAAGAGCCACAATCTATTTGGGACTCAATTCATTTTCATCCCAAGAATGCATTTCTAGATCACTATATCTTGAAAGGTCATCTATTAGGGAGATTTTCTATCAACTTGGTATAAGAGGTTTTTAAAAACATGAGACTCGCAAATTCTATGCATCTCCTTATTTGGTTTTTATGTCTTATCCTAAAACACTCTTTTATCTTATCGCTTGTATCTATGGGTCGCTTACACACCATAAACAAACTTCATGCTTTTTAGATCATTAGCTCCTTAACATATCCTTTGTGGCTCGCATATCGAGACACATGACCATATGTTTTTTTAGTGTCCTTTCTCTACTTCTGTATGAGGGGCTACCATGAGCAGTACTCTTATGAGTTGGACTTCTATGACATGACAACCTTTGTTTTAGTGGACAAACATATACTATAGATAGAAGAAGGAGTTCCTACATCTACTTGCTCAATTAGTACTCTCAGTCATGGTTTACTTCATTTGGTATAAGAGGAATAATCAGGTTTTTCACTAGGCTTATCATCCTCATCATGTTATTAGTGAGGAAATCTTTGAGTTTATCATGTCCAGGTTGGTTGAACTAGAACCAAAATACCATATTATAGCTACTCTTAGGTCTATATAGTGTCTTTTAGAGTCATGAGATACCTCTAGATTGTTTTCCTTGGAGTTCCACTTAGCATGTCTACTCTTTTTGTAGAACTAGTCGATCGATTCTGAGTTTTCCACAAACCGGTAAACCAATTTAACAATTATTATCTAGACAATCTTGTTTTTAGTTTTATTTTAAGTTATATTTAGATTTTTCTTTTTTTTTTCTATTGCCTTGATCTGAGTTAAAGGACGATGTATATCTTAGGGTATGCCCTTTATATTTTTATACAGCCTTGTCCTTTAATACAATTGCATTTATACAAAAAAAAAAGGTTCTAAAAGTGTCCATTCAACATAAAAGTTCTTCAACTCCAATTCAACAATGGCATATAAATATGGGAACATGTTTTTTATTTTCAAAGCTATAACAATAAGTATTATAATATCAAGATTTATAACATTAATTGATTATAAAAGAAACAAAGAGGTGAGGAGGTTTTACTATGCACATTTTCATTTTACATCCTCTTATAATTCACCATGTATTTTTTTCTCCTTGATTGGATCCTAGTATTGCAAAATTGAAGGTCAATTGCTTCTAATTTGTTATACAATGATAGAATTGAAAAAAAAAATCGTAGTGGAAAAGGTGATGAAAATAGGTGGTGGTTTCAAAATTGGCACGAAACGTCATCCTACTTTCTAAATGATCAATTTTTAATCCCTTCAATTTTCTAAAATTCAATTTTGATACAAAGTTTTATTTCTTTTATTTTTCAATTTCTAGTTTGAGAGATAAGAGAGAAAATAGTTAGATTTTAATGGTAAAGAGAGAGTTTTAGTTGATATCAATTCTGGTTACCAAAATAGTTGATCTTGATGTCAACGGGTTCCATTCAATGAAAAGAGTTCCACAGGGGTGTTCTTTGGCATTATTATCGCTTGAGATGGTAGATTTAAGCTCAAGAAGCTTTTTTGTGTTTGGGTTGATTTTGGGGTTTTTAATCGATTTTAACGTTGTTTGAGGCTATGAACGGATTTATTAAGGTCTTTAAGATGTGTTTCTAAGAATATTGGGTAAAAAATGAGTGAAAAATCAAAGTTTTAAGCATAAAATACCCTGGCCTCAATTTTCTTTAGAGGATGATGAACAAATGGTAAGCTTGCCTTTTCAAAATTATATTAATTGGGATAAGCCCAAAGGCTTCCACTAACTCTCAATAGGTCTATATAGGACCAAAATGGTCTAGCCCAAATTTGTTTGCCATGTTCTTATCCATTTGTTACCACACATAAAAATATATGTATAAAATAAAAATACTATGTTAAGAGACCATATTATGAATGTTTAAGAGCGTAACATAAAAAGTATAGCAAGCTTTGCAAAAAAAAAAATGATTTGTATATATATGATCTTGAAATATCCAAGTTCAATATAAATAACAAGAAAACCAGATTAGATAATCAATAACCATATTATTTATTGCATTCTAGACTATGTCACATCAATAAAACAAGAATCACTAAATTACATAAAGGAAGGTATTTGATCATTTTGATTATAAATCATATGAAACTTGTAAAGCTTGTTTATTGTGTAAAATAATTAAAACACCTTTTTATTAAAAGAGTGAAAGATCTAATAAATTGTTAGGTCTTATACATATAGATGTATGTGGACCAATAATTATTTGTGTTATAGATGGATATACATGTTTCATCATTGATGACCAAATTTAATATGATCATGTGTATTTGATGAAAGTCTGAATCATTTGAAAGGTTCAAACTATTTAAAAATGAAGTTGAAAAAAAAACTGGAAAGAGTATCAAGTTACTTCGATTTGATCGAAGTGGTGAATAGTTAAGTCAGGACTTTTAAGATTGTCTAATAGAGAATGAGATAATAAATCAATCAATTATTGATTGTAATTTATATTTGGGCAACTTATTAGAAAACTTAATGGATCACACATATAATGATGTGAACCTAACTTCAATACTGAGATATTTATTAGAGGTTTCATTAAGTCTAGTCACAAGACTTGGATCAAAGAGGTTCAATGAAGTAATTAATGGACTTCTTCAAGATACATAGGTTAAGATGGACTTTGAGAGGATATTAAAGAATGAATAACAAGTTTTGATTATTTTAATTCATGTTCAAGAAAGGCTTGTAGGGGAGTTTCTAGACATTACAAAAAGATTGGAATAAAAAAACTCACCTTTGTCAATCTTGACCTTTTAGTACTATTTTGGCTATAACTGGATCTATAGAATGAATTTTGACGCGATTATAGTTGCATTGGAAAATACACATCCAAACCTGTCCAATGACATATGGTATATCTTCTAATTCATCAAGACGAGGGAGAACTATCCGTTTGAAGTTGGGTTTCAATTTTACCGACAAATTACAAAATTCAACTTTGGGCTTGTTTTAATTAGTCGGACTATTATTTATTTATCTTTTAGTTTGTTACAGGGCCAATGATATTTAAGGGTTATTTGGATTATGTTTTATTTTATTATATTAGTTATTTTGAGCTTGTAATATGTTAAGATCTATTTATCAAGTTTGGATCTATTAAGTCAAATTACGATTAGCTTTCTACTATATAAACCAATTGTTAATATTATTTTGAGATTTATGAATTTTATCTACAAGTTGCCTCATATCATAACTTTGGTTCTCAAATGCAAGGTTCTTGTTGGGTCTAGTTACAAACTTTTATCAAAACCTGAAATTAGCAATCTAAATGACAATTCCACATTAACCTGCTTCAAAAGCATAATATTCATATAACTTGCCCCAAAGTCATAATAATCATATTACCTACCTCAAAAACATGATATTCATATAACCTGCCTCGAAAGTATTTATTCGTATAACAAGCCTCGAAGGCATAATAATTAAATAACTAGTACTCAAATGACCAACTTTCTCATTCGTTATCAATTTTGTTGTTGTGGTAAATCATATTCACGTATCGTTTATCGTTATTACAGTCGGATATATTCAGATATTATCTTTTATCATTATGTTTGATTACGATTTATGTATGAATTAATGACATTGCGGTTAACCACCATTATATATTTATGTCTACCATTGCAATTAATTTCAATCACATAATTGACACCATCATTGCAGTAATTTCACATCACATACACAATTACCACCTTTATAATCAATAATAACCACATATACATCTCTGTCTCGTAGACATAATTCTTGTAACAATCAGTTATACACAACACAATTAAATAACTTTATAAATCTAACAAATTACAAAGACAATTTAAATAAATTAGAAGGCAAGTAAAAGTTACCTTCAACTCCTACTTTATGTACTTCTGAAAAGTCAACCCCACCCCAAACACTTATCCTACAACCCTCTAAAAATAACCATTAGTGTTCATAACACGAATTAAAAACTCATCCTTAAAAATTTATATACATCCCAAAATTTTAAATTAATATCCGGTAACCATTAATTTATACTATAATTCATAGGTTAATGATTATGTCATCAAATTAAATCCTCACTTAAAACTTTTACATTACAAATTTCAAAATCTATCAATTTAAATCAAACTTAACATGAAATTTCTCCAACTTGCATAGTTAATTAGACTAAACCTCATTTATTAACCAACAACACATTAAAGAATAAAATAATACAATTTAATTAATTTATAAAGATTATCTTCCCGAATTCTTCCCAAAATTCTCTAACTAATAATTTAGCGAATTTTAACAACACCCAAAAATTGAACATTCCTTTCTTAACCTACTTAAATAATTACTTATAATCTCCTATTTCTAGCTCATTATATAATTTTATCAAAACCTCAATAGATCTCAAAGTCCAGTCCCATTTCTTTATATTGACCAGCAATATCAAAATCACATTGTTAAAATTCCTGATATCTTACTTTAGACGAGTTATCTCTTCTATACACCTTGGATATTTGACACCTTTTAAAAGAAGCCATGCCAATCATAGCCTCTTGTCTAACAAATGGTTGATACTTCAGAGAACAAGGCTTTCCACCCTGTCCAACAAGATCACAATTAATTACTTTTTTTCCTCCTCGTGTTTTCCCATATGTGTCTCTCGTTTCAAGAGCAGCAGGAGTGTCAAGAGCAGGGGTAACATGTCTCTTGAAAACGTCTGACAAGATTGAAAATGCTCCTCTTATTATCATTTGTTCATTTACAAAATCATCAATACCCTCTGTAAGTTTCAAAAGTCTCCTACTTCCATTCATTTCCATGATCTCCTTTCAATTTTTGCATGCTTCATCAGCTACTTTGGATCAAAAGAAGACAAAAGATTCGAAACCCATTTCTCCAATACCTGCAAATTGTCACTAGAACCCTATCTATACCCTATCCTTGATAAATTGCACAATCACACTAGTTCATTTTTCCTAAAGCTGTCTTCTTTTTCTTCATTCATTTGACCACCAATTCCACCCATCGACCCCACATCCTCAAGAGAAAAAGAAAGACCAGTTATCTCCTCCCACGCGACAACATTCCATAAATTTCCCAACGAACCATCCATGTACAAATTGTTTCCTAGTCCTCTTTAACAAGCGAATCAATAACTACCTTGTATCCATTCCTCACAAAGACATGCTGAACCCTAATATTGTGTATTATACTAAAGTGAACAACTAAGATCCCCATAACTACAGAAATGCTAAAACTTTCAAGAAAATCAAGATTTAAAACAAATGTGCACAATACAACACCATACCTCAAAGATCGTATAAATGAAATGAAAGAAAAGAAACCCAACCTGCGTAACAGGGATTCACGCTCCACGAGGGCATTTAGAAACGGAACTACCAACCATTTCTACAAAAATCTTGGGTTCAAACAATGAGAAGACAAGGTTGCCAAAAATTATAGTTATGGCTGCTTGAAATGTGAAGTGTCTGTCGAGTAAGAAGAAAGGGAGAATTTCTCAATAATCTCACAAGTTTGTGTTAATTTTTTTGGTAGAACTAAAAACACTCTCATTACCACTCATGACATGAATTAGAAGAGAAGAAGAATAAATTACTGGCCTCGTATTCTGTTAGAGTATGAGTAAAATTGGTAATATAATTTTTTAAATAGAATAAATATAATTTTTTATTTTTTTTATATGTATTTTAATGGTAAAGAGTTATTTATAAGATCTAGTTGTATTTAGACATATCTAATTAACAACTTGATATAACTCATCAACCGGCTTAGTAAATTTAAAAATAATCTGTATAATTTTCAATCAATTTAATATTAAAAAATTAAAATTAAAATAATTACATTAATAATAATAATAATAATCTCAAATCAACCCAAATAAATTTATTAAAATTTTAACACGGGTCATGTGATCAAGATAATTTTATAAAAAATAAATAAATAAATAAATAAATTTAAAAAAAATCAAAGAAAAAAAATAGTAAAAAAATTATTGTAATGAATAGTATTTTGATATTTTTACAAGATATTAAGGAATAATATTTTTACTAAAAAAATAATATTTTTTTAGTATTAAAAAACTAAAATAGTAGTTTTTTATTTTATTTTTCGTTTCCATTTAACATCTTCCTTCCTGTATATGCTCTTAATGACGCCGGTTTATAAAGAAAATGAGCATATATTTTTCTTTATTTTACCAAATTACCCTTATTTATGTCACACATGCTATTTTATTATTATCATAATTCTTTTTTGTCAAATCTTCAACCATAATTATTTTCCACATACAATTTATTACTATTTTCACCTAAAGCTTTCATTGACTTGGAGTTTACATCATTAAACATGAGGTTTACATTTATAATTTTACCACTCAGCTAATATCCCCCAACTTCTTCCGTAGTCTTACTATAATTAAAAATATGTTTCTTTCGATTTATTCTTTTCCAATTGAAATTTTAAATGATTTTATCATTATATTTACAATTTACCTCAATCATGTCTCACAATATGTTGATCTTCTCCTCTTGAATGTATCACATAACTCATTTCTCGTATGCTCTTCACCCAATGTACAAGTGTGATAATTTTCTCTACTCTACACCCACTACTTTAACCAATTGCTCTAAAAATATAAGATTTGAATATAGCGTAGGCACGATAGTTGGCATCATCGATGGAGGCCTATCTATCTACCCTTGTCTATTAGATGCCTTAGGTCATGATATCTCAACTCGACGGGAAACATAATCATCCGGTGTCCTATATATTTACCTCTATTGGAGTGTACAAATGTTGTAAGTATATGCGAGGCAATGTTTGCCAAAGGATCTCCTTCTTGATCATCTTCATCGTCCTCGAATCGGGGATGGATCAGTCTTAGTTCCTTTCGCAATATGCACCATTATGAAACACATTATGATTTCATATCAATATTTCAATCCACTGGATATTAACCAATACTCTGATACTAACTATAACAATCCAAATTTTTTCGGGACAAAACACATTCTTAATTATAGAGTTCCTAAAAATTTCTTTTTTATATAAATATTAGCCTATTTCAAATTAATAGGTGCTCTATTACAATTTCTACCGTAATTCTGGTATAGTTTTTCCTATAATAAGAGGTCTCAAGTTATCAACTTAAACCTATTTTGCTTTATAAACATTCTTAATTCCTTGATCCAGTTATCCTAAATCGTAATCCATATCAATCATTTACCAATAATTTCAATACAGCCTAGTATAATATCTAATTAATTATATAACATATTAATTGCAAAGCTTAAGATTTTATATAAATTATATAGCATACATAATTAAAAGTGAACGTTTAATTTCATGTATCTACAAATAAAAGTTAAAAGTTCTTGTTTAAATGCATTACAATCCAAACTTAACATGAAATACCTAATTTATATGAACAAAAAAAATAAAGTAAATCTACTCTTAGCATGAGTGTGACAACCTTTAAAAGTGTAACATGCAAAACATCAACCAATGAAATAAATAATAAACAATTATTACATCAAAGAATACCAATGAACCATATTGGTATTATTAGTCTTCTCTACCAGAAACGACTAATCAAGTCTAGATAAATGTCGATACCAATGATTATTAGCATCATCAGTCTCTCATTATGGGAATGACTAATCAAATATCAGGTAGATATCGATATCAATGATCTTTATTGATATAATTAGTCTCTGATACCCGGAATGGCTCATCAAATCTCAGGTAAATGTCTATACTAATTATCCTCATTGGTATCATTAGTCACTCATTTTAGAAATGACTAATCAAATCTTAATTTTAGTTTCTTTTCTTTCTCTAACCACCAAGTTATTTATTTTTCAATGTTACTTTAGAAAACTGTAAAGAAATAAACTTTACAATTATAATGGTGCATTAATTAACTAAAAAATAGGTGTTAGACATCTACTTGTTGCATGTGATATCCCAACTCCTTTTCTAGACTGTGGTCTTATTGTAGTAATATCCCTTGTCAACATAAGATCATTTCATCATCATTAGTTTCCATAATCTTTGAACTCATAAATAAATCTTCAAAATAATACCTTTCAACTATTTCCTGTATATATATCCATATTCAAGTTTTATTTTTTCCTTATGATTCAATATCAATTCAACACACCTCCATGACAATGACATGCATAATTTAAATCAATTATTCTCCCATTTTTCATGGCCAATTTGGCCGAAACATGCCTAAAAAAAACCATAGTTTTCTTTTAATTTCTATATAATAAAATCATCATAATTTTTCATTAGCCAATCTTAATACATATTTTTCATACAATTTTACACATGCCAATCAAAAAACATTCCTTCCCCATTAAACACCCATTTGGCTAAACCTAATGTCCAAAGCGGGGATGGGATTTTCTTCGAATTTCATAAATCTCTTACTTAACCTAGTATTTATCTATGACCATTTAAAAGTGAACATTTAAATGCTTATTTTTACCTGAAAATCCCATCTCGGCTCACTTGGCTCACTTTAATACCGAACATCGATACCTCATCATTGACTTATTTATTTCAACCATATTTTTCTTTAATTATTTATTTATCTACCTTATTATTTAATTTATTATAAGGCTTGTTTCTATAATTCCATATTTATTTTAAACTGAGGATTTAAAAAATATATTGAGGTGATGTTAGTGTTTTTAAAGAAGTAAGAAATATTTGAGACTTTGGTCATTAACTTGACGTGATTCAATAAGCATAGTTAATTTAATAAAAATATTATATAAATAGGCAACGACAATATATAATCGAACTAAAAAAAAAGATATACAATGATTAACTCAAAAAATAAACACTTGTCAATATTATAGAAAAATATCCTCTCTATATTATTAAAATAGATCTCATGATCTTATTTAATAACAAAGAAAATATTAAATGAGAACGTCATAATCCATAAAAAGCAAAAAAAAAAAAAAAATCTAAAGCTCAATTCCCATAAAAAAAAATTTATAATCAAGTCACACTTGATTAATTATCCCATTTTTATTTCTGATCAATGGTTCCTATGTGCGTGACCCATTAGGTTCCCTAATAAGTTGGCCCAAATATAAATCACAATCCTAAATAAAATAGGATTAAATAAATTTAAAAATTAATTTATTATTAATTTTACAATTAATTGATTTATATTTGAAGATTAAGTACAATAATTATCAACCTGTCATTACCCTTCAAATATTAAAAAAGTCATAAGTAATTTGACTTAACCTTTCAATGACTAGTTTCTCAATGTAATTATTATCCTTTCATCAACAATATTTTAATTTAGACATTATAGCATAAAATGTATCTACTATGTCAAATTATGTTTGTTCTCAATGCCATAGTTATTGATTATTTGAATAAGATTTGAAACTCTTTTCAAATCTCATTCTACATTGTATAATAATTTATAATCAATACTATTTGAGAACAAATATTTTTTCTAATTCATATAGGGCGATGAATCGTCCCTTAATTACTCAAATATTTTTATATATTTAGTGTTATACTTAATAACTGCCTATTTGTTACCCTTGATTAGGACAACGTATAACATGATCAAAATATAGCACTCTCTACATAAGATAATTTAGTGATTATAAGTTTAAATATCACTTACATAACTGTTATGTGAGTCTTTCCATATAGACAGGTGATCTCTCCATATAGAGTCTCATGTGGGTCATTTTGGTGTACATTAATCTACAAGTACCTACATATTATTTCTAGGTATCCCTCATACCTTAATTTTTTAGAACAATTGCTTCCTTTCATAAAGAAAAGAACATAATATGTATCATTTTTAACAACTCTAATTAATATTCAGTCTTAATAAAGCATTGACTAGAAACATTTAGGGACAATATTTTAATGCAATAGGAATCTCATAATTACAACAATTTTATAATTTCATTTGCAAAACATTTTTGTCCCAATAAATTTATCTTTACTCTAGATTCATTAATCAAATATTTGATGAATATTAAAAATAAATAAACTTTTTATTAATAAATTATATATATATATATATATATATATATATATATATATATATATATATAAAGTCAATATCACTTATAACCAACTAATTAGTTACAAGTAATATACACTAACAACATTATTACCACAAGTCCTGCTAAGTTGAATCTAACGATGAACACTACTATATCTGTATGGTTTTGTCTAACATTGTCAATTTAAACAAAAGCTAGATATCATTATATCATTAGGCACACCAGCTGCCTCACCACCTTCTATGACAATAACACTAAACATATTGATTATGCTACAACACTAAACATCAAACCCCGTAAGCTCAATAACTCTAAGGTTATCAGTGGCTCCTTCACCTAGTTCATCATCTTCTAATGTTTTGGCAAGTTTCTTAGTGTTCATATTGGCTGTTGTTATTGGTTTGTTTTTTTAAGATTCCATAAAGGGACTATATATAGTTATATACACATGTATATTTATATTTATTTAATTTTTATTTGATGAAAATACATTAACCTCTTGTTGTACTTGTTTTTATCATTTTTAGAGGTTTGGTTTATGTATTTCTCCATTGCATATGAGAGAGAAGATTTATTTATAATGGATGCATTTTGTCTTTTGATTATGATTAAATTAATACAGTTAACTAATTGATATTTGTATGATGGATCAATTTTTTTTGATAATTTAACTCTATTATATAACTATTTTTAGATTTTGATACAATTACTTTTGAGTAAATAGCTCAATATGTTTTTATAGAGGTGAGCAAGTCTCTAATATGTTCTAATATTTTGATACAACACCTCATTGAAACTCCTATTATTAAATAAAATTTATTGACATTGAGAACGACATTTTTCATGACCATAATTGGTGTCAACAATGATTTATCTCTTTACCATTAAAATCCAGTGACTTCATCTCCCCTCTCTCAAACAATAGACTGAAAAACAAGAAAAATAAATTTTTGGATCAAAATCAAAATTTAGAAAACTAAAGGGATTGGAAATTGATCATATGAAAAACATCAATACCAAAGTAAATTTTGCTTGCCAATTTTTGAGACCATGAGCTATTTTTTTTATTTTTTCACTTTAATCCCTTATTATTTAATATTGTCATTTGTTAACAATTAGAAGCGATTGGACTCAATCAAAAAGGAGGAAAATCAATAACTAAAAAAAATAAACTACTGAAATTTCTAATGAATCAAGGCATTTATATTGTTCAATGCCTTTAAGTTATTAACTTAATAATATCTTCAAATATTTACATTTTTAATTTTTACATGAGTGTATTCAATTTATTTAATGGTTTTAAAAATCAAGGAAATTAGCTTAGCTATAAATTATCAAATTTTATAAAAACTTGTACATTTAAAAAAAACAAATATATAATAAATACTTGATTTAATCATTTTCAAAATTTAGTGGAGTACTAAACAAAATTTTTGTTAGTATCATGCACCTCATCTATTTTTGTTATAAGTAGATTTTATTTGAATAAAGAAATATTTTAATATAAAAGAAACTCACAAATATTTCTATAGTAGTAAATTTGGTGGGAAAAGACATTAAGATTTTGTATTCTTAGAATGCAAATGTTGGTATATGACATTCAATAATCAATCATATTTTATTTTTTTGGAGCTTTTTTAATTTTTTTTTTATTAAATGAAGCTCTCTTAAAAGTACTTAAGTCTATTTTATATACGCAGTCTGTAAAAAATAAAACTTTATTAAATCAAACCTATGTCCCATAAAAATTCTTCAATAATGCTTTGAAGACAAATCAAAAATACTATTCAAGGTATTAAATTATTAAATCTCGCGCTGTGTAATTCACGTCTAAAATCATGTTCTTGCAAAGTATAAATCTTGGTTTGATTTTACAAATAAATCATGTCAACATATATTAATTTCAAGGGAAAAATTAGAGAATTGTCTTATTTTTTTTGTAAAAATATTTTAAATAGAAATTATAACAATCATATATTTAATAAAATCAAATATTTATATACATGAGCTTGTTTAATTTCAAGTACTATTAGATATTAAACAATGAATTAGTTTTATATTCCTTACTTTTATAGCTAAGAATGTGGATCATAAACCATCCAACCTTGTATAAAAATTATTAATTTTAAATGTCAAGTACTTTCATTCAAATGAAATATTTATTATTTTTTTTTCATTTATATGTACTATTATTCACCTAATTGGTTATCAATGACTTAAAAGTATGATTTTTTTTTTTTTTACCTATAATCGTCATGATTTATATGACCAACAGCCCACCCCCACATCCTTTACATTATCGACAATAAATCTTTAGTGACATGTTTGGACTTCTTCTTAATGATTATTCTCTGACCTGAAAGTGGACAACTAACTTAGGGAATAGAGCAAAGACATGTATAGCAAGAATTGTTTGAATTTCTTAGAGATTCTTTATTGGTGTTAATAAGATATTACTAAAGATATACGTAGAATATAAAATTATGAACTCTATAAATATTAATTTTATTGTCATAAAAGCATCAAAAAAATATTATTTTTCCAAAATAAAATGAAATGACCTTAGAAAAAATTATGTATGGTCAAGTAAAAAAAATCAATTTTTTTTTATGATTTTATTGATACGCAAAATATTTAAATCTTAAAATCAATTCTAAAATAAAGAGTATCTTTATATAAAATATATTCACTGGAAAAAACTATTTTGCTTGCTCTATGTTCTAAAACACGAATCAATTCATGTTTTTTAAAAATTTAAATTATATTTATTTATAAAATTAATTTATTTTATATTTTAAATCATTTTAAAACATTAATTTAAAAAATAAATTTAAAAAATAATTGGAGCCACGGTTCCAAATAAACCTAAGTAAATAAGTTTGCGGTTATCAGTTTTTATGGAAAAAGAAATACCCCAAACCGAAAAGGGGAAAAATGTTTTTTTTTTTTTTTAATTAGCTTTATTATGTCTTAAACAGAGAGACTGATCAACAAGAGTCTGAAAGAGACAGACAGATTCTTGTCTTCGCTTACAATAAGCAGCTCGATCTCACTTTCTTAACAT
>Ga0325414_1001447_pt1 | contig 22920 bp, 14 predicted proteins | sample PopdelMetagenome_8_FD_206183 | JGI IMG/M metagenome (GOLD analysis project Ga0325414, IMG submission 206183) | Populus deltoides microbial communities from Bellville, Georgia, United States - Leaf-PdKOR-R3 | ecosystem: Host-associated > Plants > Phyllosphere > Phylloplane/Leaf | place: USA... | reverse complement strand
ATTCCATTTTTTATTAGTGATACAATTATTTTTAATATTAATTTATGTTGGTTATATTCTACAACTTTTAAACTATCCATAAATAATTAATTAAACAAATTAAAATTCATTTTAATAAATAAAAAAAATTAATTTAATAAAAATAATATAGTCAGCAACGGATTTTCGTTGCTGATTGTAAATAATTATTCAATCAGCAACGAAAAATCCGTTGCTGATTTTGTCAATCAGCAACGGATTTTCCGTTGCTAATTACTAAAATTAGCAACGGAAAATCCGTTGCTCATTTTAGCAACGAAAAATCCGTTGCTGGCTTGCTAGCAACGGAATTTTCGTTGCTGTGAAATCAGCAACGGACAAATCCGTTGCTAAAAAATCAGCAACGACAAATTTGCATCCGATATTTACCGTTGCTGATTCCGTTGCTAAATTATTTTAGCAACGGATTTTAGTTTTATTTGCAACGAAATGGGTAGTTGCTAGTTACTACATTTTTTAGTAGTGTTTGCTTTTTTTTTTAAAGTATGTATACTGATATCAAATTACTCTAATGCAGTGTTTATTTAATCTTCAACTTTTTATTATTTTTTTCACCCTCAAAAGATATTTTCTTTAAATTTTTCAACAAGTGGTTTCCTTTTCTTTTCTTTTGTTATTTATTCATTTTTAATTTCATCAACTTGATATTAATTTTTTTTTTAACATTCACTAGAATTTAAATGAATAATGAAAAAAACAATTTTAGCCAAAATATATTAATTCCAAAATACACCTTTAGAGGATCAAGTGACTAACTTGACAAAACTTATTGTGAGGCTTTCGACTTCACTCAAGGCAAAAGACTATGAGATAACAAAGTTGATGAACAAACTTGAGAGCATAAACGAAGGAGGCCAAAGCTCGACTACCAAGGCTCTTCAAGTAGATCAATTACATGTCATTAAGGATTCTACAATTAGAGCTGTAAGGAATATATGCATTATTATGGATGTCTTCTTCACCATGAATCATCTGAAAGAACTTATTAAGGAAGTCATCACGGACCAAATAGAAAGCTTAGTTCAACTCTTGTATTCTTATGTGAAGCCATGCACCCAAAGAATCGACCTATTAAAGATGTCTCTAAGTTATCAACCACCAAAGTTTTAATAATTCGATGGCAAAAGGAATCCTAGGCAACATATAGCTCACTTTGTGGAGACTTACAACAATGTCGGAACTAATAGTGATCTCATGGTCAAACAACTCGTTTGTTCATTCCTTGAAAGGTAATGCATTCGACCGGTACACTAACTTAGAGTCTGGCTCAATTGATAGTTGGGAGCAATTGGAACGCAAGTTTTTTAACTGCTTCTACAACACTCGTTGTATGGTTAGCATGATTGAACTCACCAATGCACGTTAGTAGAACGAAGAGCTTGTCATCGACTACACTCATCGATGGAGAAACTTTAGCCTCAACTATAGAGATTAACTCACCAAAACTTCTAAGCTAGTCATGTGTATTCAAGGGATGCATTGAGGATTTTGCTATATTTTACAAGGCAGTAAACCAAAGTCTTTTGAAGAATTGGCTACTCGAGCACATGACATGGAATTTAGCATTGCGGCAGCTGAAAGCTCATTATTGCATATACAAAGGCCCAAGAGAAATAAGCCTGAAGGTCATAGATTCAGAAAGAGTGCTCTAAAGGTCAAGGGAAAACAATCTTTAGTAGTTAACTCTGCTGCCATAAAGGTACCAACTAGAGTTAAAATGAATGATCTTGCAACATCGGCTACTTTTCAAAAGGGTGAAAGAAAAAAGCCATCCTTGAAAGAGCGACAAGAAAAAGTGTATCCATTCCTTGAATTAGATATATCTAGGATGATCTGCTCGAGGTAAATCTCATTGAATTTCCAGAGGTGAAGCGTCCCAAAGAAGCAAAACAAATGGACAATTTGAACTATTGCAAATACCATCGCTTGATTAGTCATCCCATAGAGAAGTGTTTTGTGTTGAAAGACAAGATCATGAGGCTACATGAGAATAGGGATATCATTTTCAATGATGAAATAACAACCTTTAATATCACAACCATGATCAATTTGGGTCCACACTATTCGTCCCCTACAATAAGTTTTGGCTCATTTGAACCTATAAAATTTGGCATCATTTTACCTACGAGCTTCACTATATCATCAAGTCAAACTTTATACATAATCCTTGCACCTTAAGTTAACAACTTGAAGCTTGATTCACCTAAAAATAACAATGACAAATGATGGACTTTAATCATGCGTGGAAGAGGATGAAATAAGCATATGCAGATGATAAAGCCATCTATAATGAGAATCTCGATGGTGAGGAAGCTAATTAATGAGATGATACGCCGAAATATTCGATGAAAATCCATACCAGTTAGAGAGAAGGTTTTTCCAGCTCAAACCTTAAGAAAGCCCGTTACACTGAATGAGTACATGCCAAGAGAGATGAGAAGGATGGAAAATGTATTTGTTGCTTGCTATCATGCTGATGAAGAGAAAAAGGTCATGACAAAAAGTCATGATGGCTTTTCAAACTTGCCTCACAATGTATGCACCATAGAGATATCATTCAATGATGAAGACCTGTTGTTTGGATCAAAACTCCACGGTAGACCTTTTTTTATTATAGGATATGTCGATGAAAAGATGGTGAATTGTATCTTGGTGGATGATGGTTCGGCTATCAATATATTTCCTATTAAGACCATGAAAGAGCTCGAGATTCCTATATATGAACTCTTCCCAAGTCATCTGATGATTAAAGACTTTAATTAATAAGGGTAAGACACAATGGGAAAGATAAAACTTGTGATACACATGGAAGAATGGAATCCAATGTATTTTTCCATGTCATTATAACATGCTACTTGGACGACCATGAATACATGAAAATGGCATCGTCTCCTTAACGCTCTACCAATTTATTAAGTAGTGTTAAGATGGACAAATGGGAAAGATAATGACAAACACCAATCTCTTTACCATAGCTGAAACCTAATTTACCGATGCAAAGTTTAATTTTAAGTCAACTGTGATGAAAAAACTATGATCCCCACCTAACCATCCAAGAAAGGAAAAAGTTGACTCTAAAAGCTCAAAAGGGCATAAGTCATTTGTAAATGAATGAGTGAGTCATCCAATAAAGAATAAAAGAAAAGAAAAGGTAGTAGAAAACTTTGTAAATGATAAGGTATCACATAAAGCTATGGTACTATAATATATCCTAGTATCAGCAAGAAAAGTGGGTCAATTTTATTTTACTAAAGATGAAGAGAAGATCAATAAGGGGCTTGAAAACTTTACCTTACCATCTACTAATCTCGCATTGAATAATGTTTTAAAACCTTTATTAAAAGGGTTTGTTCATCAGACTGAGTTGGTGGTTACAAATCTTGAAAGACTCTTTAATAAACAGGCGAACAACTTCAATCCCAATGCTTATAAGATTTTAGCCAGGGCTGGTTATAGTCATGAGGACATTAATAAGTCAGCAAAGGATAACAATATGACTCAACTCGAAGGTGAACAAGTTTTTGTAAAGACTAGGAAGGTTTAAAAGGAGAAGAAAACTTCTGGCAAAACTTTAAGGGTTAGTCTTGGATACGAGTCTTCCACATCGCTTCATTTTTATATTAGTAAAGAAGGCTTGTGATATATAAGTTTGGAAGAAGTGAAGGACAAACAACAAAGTCAGCCTACACCTCTTGAAAATATAGTTTGGGATCATCTTGGTGTGACTACAACTCATGCTTATGTTTTTGTTAGGATTAAAACCTAAAAGAATGGAAGAGCACTAAAATGTACATCAGTCTTCACAAGACTTGGATAATCCAAGTTAAAAGATGACAAACATATACTCGATCATCAACAAAATTTGATGGAGGGTTCAAATGATTCTTGTAGCCAAATACCTTTACGTATGAAGAGACAATGCAAATGGGTGGTGAGTGCTGAGGCGATATGGAAAGGGAAAAATATACAACAATGATCACAAACCCCTCTAATAAAGAGAAAGAAGATGAAATAATATATCTCACTTTAAATCACATCACTATTGAAGAATATGATAATGATAAGCTTATCATTAAAGAAGATGTTGGGGAGGCTCTGCCCACCTTTGAATCAGAAAATAAGCCAACAATGGATGAGCTTAAAGAGATTAACTTAGGCACCGTTGAAAACCTGCGCCCACCTTTTATCAATGCAAACATATCACCTGAAGAGGAAATGACTTACATGGAACTTTTGATAGAGTATCGAGATATCTTCGCTTATCCTATGATGAAATGCCAGGTTTAGACCTAAAGGTTGTTGTCCATCAATTAGTAGTAAAAAATAGGACAAAACTTGTAAACAAACCCAACGCCACTTTCATCCTGTACTCATCTCATAAATTGAGGCTGAGTCAGCAAATTTATCCAAGCAGGTTTCATTCATGAGGTTAAATATCCTACATGAATTTCAAATATCATGCTGGTAAAAAAGAAGACTTGCAAAATCTGTGTTTGAGTGGATTTTCGAGACCTTAACAATGTTTATCCCAAATATAACTTTTCATTTCCAATTACCAAGATCATGATCGATGGTACCATAAGCCATGAGAGATTAACCTTCATGGATGGTTCATCTGGCTATAATCAAATTTGAATGGTACCCACAGATGAGGAGAAGATAGCATTTCAAACTCTTAAAGTGATATATTGCCATGAAGTCATATCTTTTGGCTTAATGTACCACTTATCAAAGGGCGATGCAGAAGATTTTTGATGATATGCTTTACTAACAGGTTGAATGCTATATTGATGACCTCGTGGTGAAATCAAAAGAAAAGGAAAATCATTTGCAAAATCTTTGTTTGGTATTTGAACGGTTACGTTGATTCTAACTAAAAATAAACGCACTAAAATATGCATTTGGTGTGTCATCGGGTAAATTCCTAGGATTTATAGTTCGATATCGAGGAATTGATATTGAAAGAATGTTGGAGCCAAAAAACATCCACGAGTTGAAAAGTCTCCAATGAGCCTATATGCGGAGATTCATTTCTAACTTAGCGGGTTGATGTCAACCATTCACCCACTTGGTGAAGAAGGATACATCATTTTATTAAGACGAAACTTGTACTAATTCGTTCAACAAGATTAAAAAGTAGTTGAATCCACCTGTTTTACAAGCACTGATACCGAGACACCTATTTATCCTCTATATTGCAGCTCATATATGTTCCTTAGAAGTGTTATTATCATAACAAAATGATGAAGGTAAGGAAAATGCTCTCTAATATCTTAGTCGGACGTTAAATGGGGTTGAACTGAATTATTCTCCGATAGAGAAGACATGTCTAGCATTAATGTTTGCAATAAAAAAAAGTTAAAGCATTACCTTCAAACAAATTCAGTATGACTAATATCTCGAGCTGACCCTCTCAAGTATATCATCTTAAGGCCAGTGTTATTAGGAAAATTGGCAAAATGAGTTTTATTGCTTCAAGAATTTGAAATTATCTACGTCTCACAAAAGGCGATCAAGAAGCAAGCACTAGTTGATTTTCTTGTTGATCATCCTATTCTCGATGAATGAAAGTTCTCTGAAGACTTGCCTGATGAGAATATTTTGTTTATTGAAATATTAGAACCATGAAAAATATTCTTTGATGGTGCAGCATGACAAAATAAAGCCAAAGCTAGGGTAATATTCATTACACTAGAAAGAGAGGTCTTGTTTTTCTCTTTTTTCACATACCTTGTTCCAATAAGATGGCTGAATATCATGCTTTAATTCTTGGGTTGGAAATGGTGGTGAATATAAAGATGTCTCACCTTAAAGTTTTTAGAGATTCTCAATTAGTTATTAGATAACTCCTCTCACTTTATGAAGTCAAGAAGGCTGAATATCACATATCACAAGTATGCATTAAAACTAATGACATCACTTGATTGTGTTACTTTAGAACATGAAAAGAGAATAATAAAACCGATACCATAACAAATCTGACATTAACATGAGCATCATGTAATGAGGAAATAAAAGTCATCTTATGTCAAAGATGGGTCATTCCACCGATGACTCATGACATAGAAAAGAAAAAACAAATGACTGCAATTTCTATCTATAAGATAGAAAAAGAAGACTAGTGCCAGCTGTTTTTCCTCTATTTGAGACATGGTAAACTATCAAAAAACCTATGTTATATGACAGAGATGAGGCAAAGAGCTTCTCACTTCATATACTTTCAAGGCACTCTTTAGCGACACTCTTTTGATGGAGTCCTTTTGTGTTGTCTCAAAGAAGAAAAGGTTACAAAAGCACTAGAAGAAACACACTCAGGTATTTATAAATCACACCAATCAGGTCCTAAACTTCACTTTCGAATAAAAAAAAGGGGTATTACTGGACTACAATGGTGAAAAAATGCATAAACTATGCTAGAAAATGCTAAAATTGTCAATTGCATGCTAATTTTATCTACTAGCCACCTGAGCCTTTACACCCGACAATTGCTTCCGACCCTTTGATGCTTGGGACTTGATGTGGTAAAGCCATCACTAAAAAGATTTGGGGGGTGTCTTTAAATATTGGTCGCAACAAATTACTTCTCAAAGTAGGCAGAAGTTGCAACATTAAAAGAGGTCAAGAAAGAGGTAGTTGTAAACTTCATTCAAACAAATATCATCTATCATTATAAGGTACCGAGATATATCATAACTGATAATGGAAAAAAGTTCTACAATACAACAATGAACAAGTTGTGTGCATAGTTTGGTTTCAAACAACATAACTCTTTTATGTACAATGCTTTGACTAATGGCTTGACAGAAGCTTTTAACAAGACCGTATGCAATATTCTAAAAAAAGGTGGTGAATTGCTCAAAAAAGGACTAGCATGATATAATTGGAGAAGCGTTATGGGCTTGTCGTATTACATTCCGAATGCCAACTCAAACTACTCCATTTTCCTTAGTATACAAGGTTGAAGTTGTTCTTCCACTAGAATGTCAAATTTCATCTCTAAGAATTGCGATCCAAGAAGGACTCTCCGATGAAGATAATGTTCGTCTATGCCTAAAAAAAACTTGAAACTTTAGATTAAAAGCATCTTGAAGCAGAACAACGATTAAAATATTATCAAGCCTGAATTTGCAGAGCTTTCAACAAGAAGGTGTAACCGCGGTTATTCCAAGTAGGAGATGTTGTCATGGTATTACGATGCCTAATAATCATGTCAAAACACATAGGCAACAAGTTCTTCTCCAAATAGGATGGTCCTTATGTGGTTCAAGAAGTTTACATGAATGAAGCTTCCAAAATCATCAATGAATAGAATGAGGATTGGGCCTATCAATAGTAATTCTTAAAAAGATATTATGCTTGAAATCTGATATAATTTCTGGTCTACATGAGGTAAAACTGCGAACTACATAAAAAAACAAAGAAAAAAAATTGAACAACATTATAACTTGATCCTTTATTCATAAAGGTATGTAGGCAACTTGAAACTTGTTTTGAGTAAAGTCACGCAAGAAAAAATAATTGACAAAAAAAAATCTTTTGAACGACGTTATGACTTAATCCTTTATCCACAAAGACACGTAGGCAACTTAAGAATTATTCTAAGTACAGTTGTGCCATCCTTTAAAACTATTCGAACCCATATGATTGTTCGCACAAAAAAATAGGGGTAAAAAACCTAACAACACAATCATAACTTAGAAATTCAAGTAACAAGATGCAAGCATGGGAAAATTATAGATTTTATTAATAGAAAGAAGAATTTTATTACATAAAGCGTGTATTCTCAATATAAAGTCATAAACTAGTTTTACCAAAACTAAAAAGCATTCCAAAGCATGAGAAACTATCGATATACTATGGTTTCCAAATATGTCCTTTTAACCCTTTTTATTTGGTCTCCAATAATCCTCTTAATTTTTAAAGAATAACTGCGTTAATTGCACTTATCAAAGGAGAAGTGGATATTGTGGTGATCTCTGCTCGAATACCAACGTGATTACTTTTATCTTAGAAAGCTCTTCATCATGCGCTTTGAGGGATGACTCTAACTCGGTCTTTTTGCTCTGCAGCTCCATCATTATTTCCTATATTTTTGTTATCTCAGCATGAGTGATGAAAATAGATCTAGATGCCTCCTCCTCAAAAGCTTCAGAATTTTTTAGCGGCATTTCAATCTTTTCACAGTTTAAGGCTTGCTGCACTGATGTCATCATAGTAGATAGTGAAGACTCTAAGTGGATAAGTTTTTTAGCATCTCCAATCACCTTAGTCACTATTCTTCTGATAGAGGAGCAATCAACCTTTATATCTTATATGGAGTGGAGGATCTTCTCAACTTCATCAGCTAAGTTAGGAATATAATGGACCGGTGTGCAAACAATCTTATTTCTAATGCTCTCCCAACACTTTATAGTAAATTCAGATCTTATATCACCTATTATGTCATTTACATAATACCTAGTAACTCTCGAAGGCTCAAAGGCAATAGTAGGTCCAGGAGTACGCAAGTTAGTCCTTATATTATTAAGGACTGGTGGAGGTGGTGTTGTAGATTGATGATTAGACTGCTCATGTGGTAAACTAGATGAAGGATGAGAGTTTCCAATCCCAACAGCTAAAATATTGAAGGGATTAGGGCTAAAAACAGAAGCAACACTCATTTCTAGCCCACTATACATATCAAAGTCATTCCCCAAGTCCTATTAACCAAACTAAAACAAAGAACAACAAAAAAGGGAAGGTTAATATATGATAAGTAACATGAATTTAAGAGCAATGAAAGTGTCAAACCAATTCGCAAGGATTGAACAAAGAACAACATTATTTGGCATGATTCCATGAAAAAAACTCAGTTCGCAAGGATTGAACACCTTCTTGGTATGTTTTAAATGTTTCCAATGATGATTACTGTCTTCATGTTCACTATCCTCAACATTTAAAATTGCTTTAACATCGTCTTATTTCTCCTCCTACAGACATATTATAGTGAGCATCTTAATAAAAAAAATAACGAGGCACATAAAAAAGGCAAGTGTTCATTTATCAATTGTGGAGAAAAGGATTGTGCACTCCTTTCCTTTGCCCTTGAGGAGTTAATGGATTTCTTCTTGAGATGTTCTTTTGCAGCATTCACTCCCTTCGTACTAGAAATCATAATTTGTCTTTTTTATGTGGGAACATGTTTGGGTACCTTTTTCCTTGCCTAAATCAACATCAATTGCCTTATTGTCTCTTTTATGGGTAGGAAAATTTTTTTTCTTTTTTATTAAGCTAGGGTCATTTTTTTTCTTTTGCCCCCGGGAATACTGTAGCAACATCAGTAGGACTTTTGAAAATGACTTTCATCTCAGGAGGACAAACTTTAGACCACTCTAAAACCCATCAGTCCATGTAGAGTTTAGTCATCAAAAGAAGTCTAGTACTTGAAGGCAACAGAAGCTTGCACAGAGAATGAGTGTTCAGTTTAGTAAAGTTATGCCAAAGTTGAAACACATCTTTTAAGGTTGGAATCCCAGTTCTCCTTTCATTGTCATAGGGAATATGTTGGCAAAATCCAAACTATCTACTACATCTATCAGGATAATAGGGCTTAATAATAGAAGTATCATCATAACAGAAAGTCAAATAGCCGAATCAAATACATATAAAGTAGTCACTCTTGAGGACCGATAAGTTGTCATCATCATGCAAGACAACCACTTTAACCAGGGGAAGTAATGCACGATATATGATTCTCTTAGGATTTCTGAAAAGAGCATTAGCTTGAGATTCTTTAAAATGTTTTGCTAACCCCTCGCCAGTATTTTGTCATCCCAATTGACTTAACAGGGCTAGTGGCTATTTGATGAGTGCCAAATTTTTATGTAAGCCAACTGCTGAGAAAATAAATACAAAAAGGGATGTCTCGTGCAATCACACCTAATACATATTGGATCTTCTTTAGACTTTTGGAAATACTTGCTAGAACTGGTATCGTGAGATATTGCCTTTCAGTAGTCATCATAGATGTTACTTTGAAAGTACTAGGATGAATGAAACCAGCATCTTTGCTAGGAAATATAAATTTACATAGCCAACATGAAAGAAAAGCCACTAAAGAAACTTCATCCTGAATATGAAAAAGAACTTTAAGCTTTCTAAGAAGATGTATGAAATTGCTAGAGCGAATACAAGATTTGTTGATTAAGCCAGATGGATAAGCAATCTTATTAGATTCACTAGACTTACTCATAGAGAAAGACACCTTGTATCTAAAGTCATCTCGAAACCAAAAATCTACCCAATCTTGAAGAGTCATTACATAGTCACATTCTTTATGAAAGGGAATGAATAGATACTTACAACTTTTTGGAAGAAAATAACATCTTTTCTTATTAGCTTAATTAAGTTCATTAGCACAAAGGATGACTTCATCATAAAAAGTGCCAAAAATAAAAGGATTTCAATGGTTATAGAAAGAATGGATAACATTCATCTGTTAGTTATATGTAAGAAAAGATGCAAAAATGGTTTCTCGAATATGTGCCCTCTTAAAGATTGACTCGTAGTGTTTCAAAATATCTTTTGTTCATTCCTAATGCTTGAGAGTATACTTAAGTGCATCAAAAATTAGGAACTAATCCTTGTAAGTAGCATCTCCAGCACGTTTGTGGTAGTCTAGTGGTGGCAGATCAATTGGAAAAGTTATCGAATATGGAAAAGAGGACTGAAGTTGTAAAACTTCTTGAGGAAATCACCATGACTATAAAGTTCATAAGAAGTCTCAAATGACCATAAAGTTAAATGCTTGATTCTTTTGGAAGAACACTTCTTAGTGAATGGATTAATAGCTGGTTTGTATACGTAAAGGCTTGTATAACGATACTTCTCCTCAATTACTAAGAACTTTTTAGAGGAAGAAGAAGAATTCCTGAAAGTCACCATCTAAAAAAATTATGTATTAAGTGCATATTTAAAAGAAGGGATAAGGAACAAGATTACAAGTCCAACGATGCTTATAAGTCCAAATATATATATAGCCAATGCTACTGGTAAAGAAGAAAGATGGCAGTTGATGATTTTGTATAGACTACCATTCACTTAACGTCGCCACTGTCAAAGATCATCTTTCCATTCCAACAGTTGACGATATGTTGGAAGAATTATATAGTGTCACTTTACCAAGTTAGATATTAGAGCCGGCTATCATCAAGTAAGATTAAATCCTTTCGATGTTATTAAAACTACTTTCTGTACTCATAACAACCGTTACAAATATCTCGTAATGCCTTTTAGCCTTTGTAACGCACCCTCGATATTCCAGGCCATCATGAACTCAATATTTCAGCCTTACCTTTGAAAGTTCGTTTTGTTTTCTTTTTAAAGATATTTTGGTCTATAGTCCTACTTGGAATGAGGATTTGTTGCATGTTAAACAAATGTTGGAAACTTTACGATAACACCAACTCTTTGCCAAGACAAGCAAGTGCATGTTTGACCAAGAGGAACTAGAGTACTTGGGGCACATTGTCACATATTAGGGAGTGAAGGTATATAATAGTAAAATTGCAACCATGGTCGTATGGCCACTCCCTACTATTATTTCTGAGTTTCATGGATTTTTAAGCCTAACAGGATATTATAGGAAATTCATTTAAAATTACTGCATCATAGCACAACCCCTGAACAATATGCTCAAGAAGGGAAAATTTGGCTGGAATGAAGAAGCCGACACAACCTTTCTGGTTCTCAAACAAACAATAACAACTACATCTATGTTAGCTATGCCTAATTTCAATGACTCTTTCACCATTAAAACCGATGCATTTTGGGACAGAATTGACACAGTTTTGTCACAACAAGGCAAACTGATAGTGTTCATGAGTCGAGCATTGGGGGTTACAAAAAAAATCCTGGTCTACTTACGCCAAGGAGATGCTGACCATTGTAAAGGCCTTACGCTTATGGCGTCCTTATCTCCTAGGAAAAACATTCTTCATTCTCTCACCAACCAGTGTAGCTTGAAATATTTCTTACAGCAATGTATGGGTACGCTTGAACAACAGATGTGGGTAGTCAAGCTTTTGGGCTACGATTACGAGATTCTTTATCACTCGGGTTGTGAGAATTCAGCAGCGGACGCCCTCTCATGCAGGTCTGGTAGTCCAGTTCTTCACCATCTGCATATGCTGACAGTGACCGTATGGGATGAAATTCAAAAGGCTTATGTGAGAAACTTTTATGTCCAATCTCTAACTTGCCTGGCCAAGGATCAACAAGCTAGACCGTATGTATGGCGTAAAGGGTTGCTGTTCTTTAAAGAAAGAGTGGTCATACCTTCTCAGGCAGCATTACAGGCACAATTACTCCATGAAATGCATGATACGATAATTGGAGGACACTCTAGGGTCTTCCAAACATTCAAGAAACTAGCCCAACAATTTTACTGGCCTAAAATGTACTAGGCAGTGAAGAGTATATCAAAAAATATGGTTGTTGACTGTTTGAGTAAGTCTTCTCATTTTCTATCCTTAACTCATCCTTTTACTGTTAAAGTCATGGCTGAACGGTTTGTAAAAGGAGTCATTAAATTGCATGGCTTACCCAAGTCCATCATTAGTGATCGGGACCCTATTTTTATCAGCAAATTCTGGCAGAAGTTCTTTCACATGTCAAAAACCAAACTACAACTTAGTTCCACCTATCATCTACAAACGGACGGACAAACAGAAGTTGTTAATCGCTGTATTGAGCAATACCTCTGGAGTATGGTTCATTAGTGGTTGTGCAAGTGGAGCAATTACCTTCCATAGGCTGAGCTATGGTACAATACAACTTATTATACGTCCATGAGAATGACCCCTTTTCAGGCACTATATGGACGTTTACCTCCTATAATTCCCATTTACCACAATGGGTGTTCTTCCGTGCAGGAAATAGACCAAAGTCTAGAGGTTTGAGACGAGTTATTGCGACAACTCAAACGTAATATGGAAACTTCCATTAATTGCATAAAGCAAATAACGAATAAAAAACATTGGGATGTTTCCTTTGAAATTGGGGATCTAGTGTTTCTTCAGCTGCACCCCTACAGACAACAGACCACCTTCAAACAAGCCCACCAGAAGCTAGCTAGTCGCTTATACAGACCATATCTAGTGATAAAAAAAATTGGTGTCGTCGTGTACAAACTTCAACTGCCAAAAGGTGCCCGCATTCATTCTGTCTTCCACGTATCACTCTTAAAAAAAATGCGTCGGTGAGTTTACAATGCCTTCAAAGGAGCTGCCGCCCGTTACTTATGACGGGGCAGTTATACTCGAACCTCAACATATCCAGGACACTCGTTGGGTCAAACGAGGAAATAAATTTGACAAATAAACTTTAGTCCAGTGGAAGCATCTACCAGTCGAGGATGTCACATAGGAGACCTATCAATCTTTACTTGAATGATTTCCTTCTCTGGACGTTGGGGACGAACGTCCACTTAATGGGAAGGGTATTGTTAGGCCATGTCGATCTCAGAGGGACCTTAAGCCAAATCCCAAATATTTGGGATGAGTAGGGGGTGTGAGGGGCCATTGCATGAGCATGCATGCATGCAACTTAGAAAAGGGATGGATTGGGTCGTGGGGGTTAACGTGCAGAAGTGTAGCAGGAAATAGTCTTCCATTGTTGTGAGTTTAACACATCCAAAGTTGCGAGTTTTATATCATTTTATTTTCGTTGTGATTGTTCTATTTTACGCTTTGTTAATTCTTTGTTTTATGTGGGTTGAGTCCATTTTGATTATTGTTAGTTTTCTTTGTAATTCGGTTTATTTGTTTGTTGTACAGGGCTTGCTTATTTAAGCAGCCAATGCTTTCGTTAAGGAATTCAAGTATTTGCATTCAACTTGTGGTACATTTCTCACCTGAAGAGAAAACAAACTTTATTAGCACTTTACACTTTGCGTTGTTACATCAGATATTGCAATATTTGATTTTATAACTCACCTATGAATAACTCTTCTTTGATAGAGGAAGAAATCTAAGGGGAAACAAGAGATGGCAACGAAAACGAGAAGGCAAGAGAGTGTCTCGAGATGGTGCTTCGATGGAATTATCGGTTTTACAATAGGAGCTCTTGGTCTAGTATCACGCAGTTATCAGACTAGAAATTGAATCACTAACCACTGCTTGAGTCATTGGTGTGAGATAGACTACTATAGAATTAGAATAAGTTGTTGGCACAAATAAGCTCTTATAGAAGAATAGCTTCTAGTGCATAGAACGTTAATCAATAGTGAAAGAAAATAGTCTTACCGGCCGGTCAAACTTATTGGTTATTATTCATGTATAAAGATAAATTTTATTTAGTCTCTAAATATGCAATTGTTTCAAATGAGTTACTGAACTTTGATTATATTATTTCATTTGATAAATGTCAATCAAAATTGGTCCATAAATTTTCAATTTTGACTATTATATTTTTTTTTCATAACAAGATATATCCATTTATTGTGAAAAATTAATCAATCAAAAATATATTTAAAGTATCAAAACCCTCTCAACCATATTTTCAAGACATGCCCGCTTATTTTTAAAAGTAAATAAACTTGTCTAGAAGGGGCATTTGTAGAAACCAAAATTTTCTACCAATCAAATTTCACCATGTGCGATTTTTATTTTATTTTTATATGAAATGATAAAATAAAATTGAAATAAACAACTTTAAAAATAAATGAGCCTTCGTATATCTCTTGGTCAATGAGAGGTTGACACATGGAATGAGAAATTCAAGATATCTTGTTATAAATACAAGATCCCATCAATAAATATTAACCAATAAAATCATGTCATTTGACATTGAAAAAGAACCTGAGCCCTACAAACCTATATAAATAGAGAGTCTTAACCTAAAAAAGAAGCAAAAAAGGAATTCTTGGAGATACAAATTCTCTTCAAGATAAGCTCTTTAAGCAAAAAAAACTTTCTCTTGAAGTAAGAAAGTTCTCTCAAAAGTTCTCAAGCCTCCATCATCTACACTTGAAGACTACAAAACACAAAACTCTATTGGTTCAAGCCTAAACACCTCATAACAATTCTTCAACAACACTTTGAAGACAAATCAAATGTACTCTTCAAAACATTAAATCATCAAATCTCGCTTCGCAATACACAACAAAATTCGAGTTCTTGCAAAGCACAAATCTTGACTTCATTTCACAAATAAATGAAGTCACAATATATAAAATCCAATGAAAGAATCAGATGATTGTCTTATTCTTTTGAAATAATATTTTAGATAGAGATTGTACCCAATCATATATTTAATAAAATCATATATTTATACATGTATGCTTGTTTAATTTCAAGTGCTTAAAATTATGTCTATAAAAACTTAAGAAATAATTTTTTTTAAAAAAAGAACAATTACCTATATTCCATTGTATCTTTTGATGTTTTTACACTCCAGCTCCATTCTTTAAAAAATACAATTTACATCTTAGGTTAAAATAATTTTTAAATTTAGACCAAAAAAAATCAATCCTCGTATATAATATAACATAACAATCAATTTTCTCTTAAAAAAAACCCAAATTAATTTCAAAATCTAATGGATTTCTTCTCTCTTCTTCAAGAACACAATATCTCAATAAAATAAAAACATCATCTTCGATATTTAATTTATTTATTTTCATTAAAACTTAATCACCTAACAACTGAAAATGCCATTATAATTCAAATCTCATTATTTAAAATTATCACCAATTTGGTTTCAACAAAGTGTAATTGCCATTAGGAAAATGAGGATTTGGTGTAATGGTATTGTGAGTTTTGATAGCTTGGTTCGATTCTCTCATATTCTCTCCATATATAGAATTAGCAGTGGTATGGTAGTTTGAGGCTTGATTTTCTAAATGGGATTTGTGGAGTTAGCTGTTAGAATAGTGGGACTTACAGAACTTTGTTTTTGTAGTTTAGAGGAAGGAAAAGGAACATGTGATGAATCGAAGAGGTTTCATTATTGAAATGAATCTACTGCCATCGTTTATTTACTCACTCCCTAAGAAATCAATTATTCAAGTCACATTTATTTACATGTGAAGGTAATTTTTGTTTTTTTTATGTTTTTTAAAAGAGTATAATTATTTTGATATTTTAAAAGATAAAATCAACACAACTCTTTTATGATAGATTTTTTTTTCATATGATCGCTAGATGCCTAGCCGTTTTGGTTGTTCCTTGTTGAAGGCTTCTTATCTTGGGAGGTTATTGTTGGGTTGATCAATTTTACCAGTTGGGTATGGCTTGATGGCATGTATCCTGTAGTGTGCTATTAGCTGCTTTTAGCTCTTGTTTTACATGAGGCAGGCTATTGTCTAGGCTTAGCTTTTGTTTATTTGGGCTGGCTTGTGGTTGTATGTTGGCCTTGTCCAACCGCTATCTTGAGTGTTTTTAGCTCTTGTGATTCCTCTTACTTGGTTGTATGAGGGTTATTACATAGAGGTGGTTTTGAGTCCCTGTTGCAGGATGCGTTTGTCTCCTGCTATGATGGCCTATAGTGCCTGTTTGTTAACCTTGCTAGTTTGATATTTTGTTCAGGGAGTATGTTTCTTTTTTTATACAAAGAAGTCTGCTTCCTTTGTTCTCTTGTTTGTACATGTCTGTATATCTTGATTCGCTAGTCCTCTAGCTTAGTTTTGTTTTGATTTATAAAATTTCTTACATTTAATAAAAAAAACTTTATTCAAGTCACATTTATTTACATGTGATGGTCATTTTGGTTTTTTAATTTTTTTAAAATAGTATAATTATTTTGATATCTTTAAAGACAAAATTAACATAACTCTTTCACAATAGATTTGTTTTTCATTTTACATTGAATTTATTATATATTCAGAGGTTACTCATGAGAATTTTTATAGTTCATATATATTAAATATTATTAAAGAAATATTGACGAGTGTGGATGACCCCGTGCCATTAGGTCAGTGCATGCAAAGTCATCCATCCTTCAAACACTGCTTTCTAGGGTGGCATATAAAAGGTATCGATGCCCTTACACAATGGCGTGGCGCCTAGACCATACACGCCTTTAGTTTCGCGCCAACCACTATTTTTTTTTTCTTATTCTTCTACTCCTCATATTTAGTGATAGCCCCTTTAAAATTTTAGACCAACCCTTTCAAAGTTTTTTTCCCCTTTATATTTGGTCCCTTTTTATTACTATTTTTTTTTTTTGAATAAGCAATAAAATTACAACTATTTTTCAATTTCTCTTCCCCCCCCCCCCATTTTATTTTTTAATCTTTCAAATTTAATCTTTATTATTTTTATTTTTAATAAGCTATAAAATCGCAAATATTTTTCAATTTCAACCCCCTTCTAGTTTGTAATCTTTCAAATTTAGTCCTTATTTTTTTATTGTTATTTATTTTGTTTGGGGTTATTTTTTATATAATCTCATCCTTAATTTGATCTCTATTCTTTTTATTGCTATCTTTGTTTTTTCTTTGGAATGTTTTTAAAATTTTTATTTTTTCATGATTTCCTCCTTCAAATTAAATTGGTTGAGAATTAAGTTTTTTGATTGAACATATTTCAAGGATTTCATGGGTTGTGAATTTTAAAAATAAATTGGGTTTAGAAGGTTTGCCTAGGTGGACTTGGTTTTTTCTTCTTTTTTAAAGTTGATTTTTTTTTTATTTCTTACCCTTTTTATAGAGTTTTGCTTCTTTTTTTTTTTTTTTTTATAGTTTGTCTTCTATAGGATTAGTCTTAAATTTATTACCAAATTCATCGGTTTCAAAGGTTAACAAGGGTTGATTTTTTTAAGTCTTTTTTCTAAATTGATTTATTCTAATTTTATCATTCAACATTTAATTTATTTAAAATTGACTTTCTATATTTTTTTTATTGGGTTATCTCAATCATGTGTCCATGATGCGAAGTTTACAAGTTAACCCATATTGACTTAAATTTTTTATTGTTGTTGTGGGGTTAGTTATAGGCTCATGACCAGAGTCATCGATTTCAAAAGTTAACACGAATTAACTTTTTTATTATTTTAAATTTATTTATTTTAATTTCATCATTTAACATTTGATTTATTGAAAATTAATCTTCATACTTTGTTTTCTTTCCTTTTTATTGGGTTATCTCGATCTTATACCTATGGTAAGAAGGTTTGCAAGTTAACCTAAGTTGGCTCATATTTTTTTTGTTGATTTTTTTAATTAATTTTTTTTTCATTTTTATCTTTCAATATTAAGTTGTTTGATAATTGAGTTTCATGATTTTATTTAATTTTCTTCTGAACAAAGTCACCTTGGTCTCACAATTGGGTTAGAGATTTTGCGTCTTGACTTGGCAATATGAATTTTTTTCTGCAATATGAATTTTTTTCTTACATTATTATTAAATCTGATTTAACATGTTAATTATGAAAAACTTTACTTGACTTTTTGCTTATCCTGGACTTTAAATAAAATCATATGAGAGTTGCCAAAATATAACCTAATCGACTTGGTAAATCTAAATGTAATTTAGACAATCAATAAAAATATGGTTTAGCTCTAAGAAAGAATTATGATGGCATCACCTTTTTCAAATATTAAGACAGTAACATATTAGATTGATCCAGATTAACTTAGTTTATCCCATTAAACCTACAACTAGGCCATGGACTTCACCAAGTTTAATAACTTTGGTTAACTCATCAAGCCCATAATTCAAGTTATGGACTCAACTGAGTTTAATAACTTCATATTTTTTGAAACTATATTTTATTTAATAATATAATAAAGAAAAATAGACCTTACAGAACCAAGAATCAACCCAATGCCAAGATGTTTTGGAAATTGTAAGCATTGTTTTCTAAACTAAATTCCATTATGGTTTTAAAAGCAAATTTAAAATAAAACATTAAAATTAAATCTTAGTATTTTATATACGATTGAAGACAAAAATATTAGTAAACATGATAAAATTATAAAAATATATATTAACAATCTTTTAAAAAATATTAATTCTATATTAATTGAATATTGATGAGTGTGTTTTCCATGTAAGAATTGGAGAAAATATTAACTTTCCCATAAAAATATATGATATTATTTAAGAAAGATAATTTTTTTTAATAATAATAGAAATAGATTGTTAAAAAAATTTTATAGTGCATTTAAATCTAAATTTAAAAAATTAAAAACAAAAATAATACAAAGATATCAGGTTCAAGCATCTTGAAGATGTTTGAGAGTGTGGTAGTAGTTATTTTTCAAAATGTTTTTCGCTCAGAAATATATCAAAATAATATTTTTTAAAAAAATTATTTTTGATATTAATATATTAAAATATCTAAAAATATTGAAATATATTAATTTAAAGTAAATAAATAATAAAAAAATTAATTTTTTTTAAAATACTTTTAATATGACTTTGGATATGACTTAGCAGATCATGAGCATCTGCAAGCATTAAATGGCAAATCTGCGAAGACCAATCCAAAAACTAAAGAGAATAGATACCTACCGACCAAAATAAATGAATTATTTGGAAAGGGCCTATTTGCTGGAAAGAAAATTGTTGAAATTTGTAAACCGCGGTTGACTTACTGTGTGGTAGCCGATGCAGCCCTCCAAAACTGAGCATTGTCCGTAATCCTTAAATTATCCTCGCATGGCTTTCCACCTGCCATGGACAAGTTTCTTGTTTTGTCTCTGTTTATCGATGTGTACCTCGGCAAAGATTATTAAAGGCACGTGCTCACAGCTAGCTTTGAATTTATTGTCACAAGTCACTGCTGCAGTCATAAATCAGAGATAAGATTTCAGCAAATTTGTTTTCTTGGTGTTTTTTTTTTTTTTTTTTTGTAACTAATGATGCCACTATTCCGCATCATTCCGGAGACAAAGAGCTTTATCACTTATAAACAAACGTTTAGCTTCTCTCTCAAAGAGACGTATTTTCACGACAAAACTCACTGTATGATTTTAATATGACAATACCTTATTGGATGACCTATCATGTGAGGGTGTGGTCACACATTATCTTTGATGCCATCTGTGAGAATGTCAAACATATATAACTATTCAAGCCTGATCATTTAGTGATTCTAAACCAAATAATTACATACCGACTTCTTGATCCCACACCGAGCTGCTACATGTAACAATAATGATGTCATTATCCTATATTAGCTAAAAACAAGGTCTTAGTCACTTATAAGCACACAGTTTAACGTCTATTCCTGAAATGTGTTTTTTCAAGACAGGACTCATTATGTGGTTTCAGTAAGACAATACCTCTTAAGGAATTTATTATGTCTAAGTGTGGACACATATCATTAAAAACAAAACTAAAAGATTTAACTATATTATCATTGATATAGAAAACCAAATACATGCAACTTACAAAGTGCATTGGATAATTTAAATATATATTTTGATAGAAGAGCATAACATAAATACCTTTTTTTTTTTTTTTGTAAGAAGGGTATCATGGGCCAACTTGCACTTAATCTAGAACAAGTAGTTAAATAATATGATTTAAACTATAGGGAATGATGGCAGATAAGAGGTAAAAAAAATATTTGGCAACAATCAACCAAAACAAATGAGCCATTGATATTATACCTAGAAAGAAAAGAAAAGGAAATTATTTGGAAACCCATCGTCACTCTATTATGGACATCGTCCATCATAAAAAGAGCTTGTTAAAACGGTTCAAACCTGACTATAAGATTTTGAATGACAACATATGAAGAAGTCAAATGGGTTGTTAGAGAAACGTCTCAAAAAAGTAAATTGAACAAAATAAAATGAAGTGAGCATTCGACTATATTCAATAAATCAATACTATTTAATTCAAGAATAAAATTTATTTTAAAAAATAAATATAATAAAGAATAAAAAATTAAAAAAGACCTGAGATAACCTAATTAATTAAAAAATTATAAAACCAATATTCATAGAAAACTTAAAAAAAAAGAAGTTCAATCTCCAGTTATATAATATTGAATGATGAAATTGAAAAAACAACAACTGGAAAAAATGAAAAAAAAAAAACCAAAGCAATCCTACGCAAACATCGTGAAGCCAGGTTAATTTTCAAAGCTTGCAACCTGTGAAATCTTAGACATGAGCTTAACCAAGAAACTCAAATCCAAACAAATTAAATGTTGAAAAATTAAATTGGGTAAAAGAAAAACAAGTTTTGAAAATTTTACAAAGCAAAAAAAAAAAATCAAACGAATAAGGATAAAATCTATTAAGAAAAAAAAATTATGACGGGTGGAATCACAAAAAAAAAAATCAATTCTAAAAATTATCATAGATTACATAAAAAAATAGCAATTAAAAGAATATGGACTAAATTCAACAAAGTAAAAATTAAATGAGGATAAAATCGAAACAAAAATCTAATTCAGTGAATTATTTCAAAAAAAATCATAACTAAAAGAACATGGACTGAATAAAAAATTAATAAAAGTTTAGGGGTTAACTTGAAAAATCATGTGATAGGGCACAAACACTAAGGAAAAGAGAGGAAAAGAATGGTCATCGACGACAAACTAGAGTTCTTATTGGTGCACGCACCGCAAATCCATGGAGAAAATACCGAGACAAAGCTAAAGCCACCTTGAAATAACCTTTTTGGTTGCTAGAATTAGTTGCATGCAATGTCCAAAGATGGCAGTGTGATGGACACGTGTTTAGCATTTGTCAATGTATTTTTTATTTCTTTTTAATCTCTAAAAGACCAAAATGCCCTTGCCTCACCCCCGAAAACAACAAAAAAAAACAGTTATGAAATAACTAAAATACTCTTTGACCATAAGCTTAGAAAAATAAGCTCAAAGGATAAATTGGTCTTTTAACTATACTTATAAAAATAAAAATACATAAGAAACTCCATTGCCAATTAAATATTTTTCTAATTCCAAGGATAATATGATAATTTAACTATAAACGATTAAAAAAAAAAACATAAATACCTTTCTATTATAAACAAACATAATTTTTCTTATAAGAGCAATGATGTAATTTAATTATGGCAAATAAAAAAAAAATTACATCTTTTCCCAGATCAATTTTAAAATGCCAAAATAATTTCATTGCACAAAGATTATTTTACCCTTGGTTATTTGTCTAAACTCTTTTTTTTTTTTTAATATAAGAATAAGATAGTAAATTCATCATATTGCACTATCTAGATGAATAGTGAATTGAGCTTGAGCTCCCTCTTTAAATTTTTTTTTTTTTTTAATTAGGGTCGTTTTTTTGTCTCCCTGTTATCCTTGCCGTCAAATCAACTCAATGGTGGCAGGCCACAAAGATCCGAGTATTGAGGCTGTTAAAAAAAAAAAAGTTAATATAATATATATATCTTCCAAACATTATTGCTTTTTTGTTGTGTTTAAATAAATATCTGATATTATGATATATGATATTTTTTTTAAAATATGTTTTATTTAAAAATATTTTTTTAATATAAATATATTAAAATTATTAAAAAAACACTAAAAAATATAAATTTAATATTTTTTCAAACTACATATATTTAAACACAATTATAAATTAACAGCTTTTTTTTATTATTATTATTATTTTCATGATGCTGCCCATAAACATATCATAATTCAGGAGTAGTACAGTATTTTGGGTACCTTACACATCATTTATTATTGCAGCGCAGTACATCTCATTTATTATTTTCAGAATGAGGAACAGGGTTGTACTATCAAATTCAATTACACATGAACCATATTATACTTGCAATTTAAAAGGTTTCGAAAAAACAGGGGGTCTGGCTTGAAAACCAGGCCTAAAAAGCTTTTAAAAGGTGTTGGGTCAGGTTTATCAATCAGATGTACAATTATTAAGCTTGGTTAAATTGCCAAATATTTTTATTTTTTTTT
>Ga0325414_1001446_pt1 | contig 22923 bp, 7 predicted proteins | sample PopdelMetagenome_8_FD_206183 | JGI IMG/M metagenome (GOLD analysis project Ga0325414, IMG submission 206183) | Populus deltoides microbial communities from Bellville, Georgia, United States - Leaf-PdKOR-R3 | ecosystem: Host-associated > Plants > Phyllosphere > Phylloplane/Leaf | place: USA... | reverse complement strand
TCTCGACGAATTATGATGAGCTCCGTCAAATAGTCATGGAGATGAAATCAAAGATGGGTGACGATACTTGTGCAGCTTCTTTTTGGCCGTATGGTCCCGGGAACAACCAGCCTCCTCCTCCTCCTCCTCCTCCTTCAGCTCCGCCGCTATTCTAATTTAATTTTGTTTTTTAAACACTAAATTTGTAATGAATATTATTTAACATTACTTTATATTTTTAATGTTTAATCCATTTTTATTTGTTTATTAAGGTTTTTTTACTATTAATAAATTATTTTTTTATATATTTTAAATACATACCGATGGATAATATCCATCGGTATTTCACAGAGAGTTGCCAAACAATTACTAGCCATGCCATAATTACCGACGGATAGATTCCGTCGGTGATTACATACAGACGAATTTACCGACAGATACTATCCGTCGGTATTTCATAGAGGGTTTGCAAACAATTACCAGCCATGCCATAATTACCGACGGATATGCCGTCGGTAATTACCGTTGAAATTGCAGACAGACTTATTCCGTCGGTAATGTTCCCACGGGAAACTTTTTTTTGGCACGCGCGTATCCGTCTGTAAGACCGTCAGTGTTCCGTCAGTGGGTTTTTTTTATTTGCGACAGACTTAGCGACGGAAATGGAAGTTACCAATGACTGTTATACCGACAGACGTGTTCCGTCGGTGAGTCCGTCGGGAATTATTTCACCGACGGATTTCATTCCTGTCATCGACGGAAGTATTCCGTCGGTAAATCTGTTTAATGGTGTAGTGAAAGGGCAAAGAAATGCCTAAATAGAACTATCCTCTCATCAAAAGAAGCTCTTTAACACTTTGTTTCATCATTGAAAGTAGGTCAAACATCAACTTTCTCTCCTTTCGCTGTTTTGCAGTGACTTTGTTTTCTCTCAAACCTATGGATTTGAAAATGAACAAAATAAAGTTTTAGATCAAATAAAAAACTACAAAAACTAAAAAGACATAAAATGAAAATGAAAATATTCACAAGCTAAAATCAACAAAATTGTGTGGCATCAACAATGTAAAAAAAAAAAAGCTTGTTGCTCACTGTCAAATTTGGTCCCTCAAGTCTTAATTTTTCTCTATAATGTTTTTTTTTTAATTTTGTAAAATAAAGCATCAATCTAATAAAAAGATTTTTTTTTCATAGTAATAAGCCCATAAAAAGAAAATATAAATAGATTATTAAGCTCATTTGAAAGGAATGTAGAAGGAGTAAATAAAAAAAAAATTATTTGGTGATTAGAATGGAAAATTTTCGAAGAAAAAAAATGAAAACCATGCGAATCTATGTCCATAGTACAACAACAAAGTTTTAACCACACAACTCAGATATCTTCTTAATAAAACAAGAACTATAATAAAAAAAATTAAAAAAAAACACAAAGGAGTATTATATGGTTTGGTCCATTAATACTTTAGTGGCATTTAATTTTTTCCATTAGTTATTATTTTTTTTATAAATTAATATAAGCTCTTAATATTCTTCATTTTTTTTAAATGTATCTTTCTTCTCTAATTTCATTAAATCTAAAAAAAATAAATGTAATATCTCTCAACATATTAGCATAAACTTCTTGTAGGTAACAAAATATCATTATCTACATATTTTTTATAGTGCAATTAAATGAGCAAATTAAAAATGTGAAAAAGAGATATTTTCAACATAAAAATCATCTATGTCTCCGAAAACACTTGGCATGATTGAGAAAAATAATAAAAAAAATATTGATTCACATTTAAGTTTGAACCTGAAATAACACAATTTGATAGAAAAATTGAGACTTAAGTTAAAAAAAGAATTGGAGCATTTAATTTCATCAAATTAAATTGACAGCAAATGCCAAGTGGGGTTGTTTAGAGTAACCAAGCAACTAAAAAAACAAAGGAAACCAAAAAAATTAAAAAAATATCACACGTAAAGAGCGTCGCGATGATCGTTTTCTCAAAGCGGTATCTCTTTTGTGATGGGGAAAAAAATAAAGAATTCTTGTTTCTTATCAATAAAAAAAGCATGGAGTTGCTACTTAGTATTTTAGTTACTAGAAACTCTAACTAGTCTTAGAGTCTGGATAAGAGGATTGATTGTGTATAGAGAGGATGCATCACCCCTATTATACATTACCTAAGTTAAGCTGTATTTTTTGTTTGTTTGATATAAACTAAGGTATTGTTGTGTTTTCTAGTTGTTGATATGTTTAATATTTTAAAAAAACCTCTTCAGTAAGAAGATTATTATCTTATCAGGTTAATTAAAGCCTAACCGTTTTAAAGTTAAAATATATTTTTGTATTTTTTTTCTTTTAATATGATGAATATATCTTACGTATAAGTTTATAATCCTTGATATTGGGATAAAAAAAATAATATTTTTTAATATTTTTAAAATATAGTTCAAGTTTTCATGGTTTAAATTGGTTACTAAATTTAAAAATTCATGTAAGAACAAGAAGACTATTTTTGTGATTTTTTAATATACTTATATACAAATATAATTTATTTTTGAGATACTTGTCAAATTTGATTTAGAAAAAAAAAATCTAAGAAAATTCTAAGATTTTGGGTTTTTGAATTAAGGGAAAATTTGGGCTAAATATGAAAATAAACCTCCATGCTATATGAAGCCGATCTTTTAAACACATAAAGATCCAGCAAGACCAAAACAATGCATTTTAGCCCACGATTAGAATTCTGCTTATCATGCAATGGTGCACTCGTTTAAAATACAAAGACCTAAATTAATTACCCTCTAGCAATTGTCATGGCTCAGCATCATTGAAGAGGAGAAGCACACAATCCTTAATTAAAAACCAAGCAATGAGGTATATACTCATGCTCTAATCACAACACAATCCATGTTTGAGCTTATACAAATAAGCTCTGTCTACTGTCCAACATACACAATGAATACTATATTTAAACACAAAGTCCGGAAGGTCATCAGAATCATCCACAAAAAAAAAAGAAAAAGAAAAAAAAGAAGAGTTTAATCCTAACTATGCATGTTTTATTGTCTAACCCCAAATATTGAAGATCATAACTCCAAAACAACTTATGGCAGAAAGCTACCCCATGTTTCAAATTTTATACAACCGAAATGCATGATCAAAGGGAAAGAGATGGAGACGTTTATACCTGCAAAAACAAATGTGGATCTTGCTGCAAAAAATGGCAGGCTTCCTCAGCTTTAACAGTAAAGGTGGAGTCCCTCAAACTGCTACTCTCAGCCTGAAATGAATCTGTTGTGGTTGCTTCTTCCTTAAACTGCTATTTCTAGAGAGGTTCGCTGCTGCTACTGGAGAGGTTGTCAGCGTGAAGGACAATCGGCTACAGGGGCTGGGTTGTGGAGATTCACGGTTCAGCTGCTGAAGACTTGCTGGAGGATGATCTGAGCTGCTGCTGACGCTGCTGGAGGCTCACGGCTTCACTGCTGGATCTGGAGAAGACGTGATGGGTTGTTGGACTATGAAGAAAATAAAGTGTTGAAACTCCTGTTGGTGTTACTGCTCTGCTGGAACTTTGAGTCTGCTGTGCTGGAAGTAGCTTATTGGATGTTGCTGTTGCTGGTAGTGCTGGATTAAAGGCTGCTATGATTTCTCAGCCACAACTGGTGCTGCCATGGTTGTTATGGACAGAGGAGCTGAAGGTGTGGAGAGATCGGTTGCTGTTTAGTCGCTGTGAATAGAAGGAAAATATGGATCCTGGTGCTGTGTTGTGATTCTAGTGTTGCTTTACTGGAACAAGGGAGATAAGTTGCAGCTGGAGGCTGTGCTGTTGTTTGCTGTGGAGAAGCTACGCTGGTGCAGAGCTATATGGCTGAGAAGACAATAGTGCAGCCGTTCCTGGCGTAGAAAAGAAGAAGCTGCTGTCCGATGGATGTGAGCTGGTGGAGGAGATATCAGTGCTGGAACCTCTGGAACTATGTTGCAGGGACTGCTATTTAAAAGAGGTACAAGGAGAGGTAGAAAACACTGATTTCAACAAAAAGGAAGGAAAAAGTGGAAAATGGTGCTTCTGGGTTTCTGAACTGGGTCTTTGGATTGTAAAGAGATGGTAGCTTATAACCGTGTCCTGGGTTGTTGCTCTCGGTTAAGATTTTTTTGTGTTCCAATCTTCTTCTCCAGGAACAAAGCTGCAGGCGAGGTGATCTAAATGGCCAACTGATGTTGTGTTTATGGCTACTGAGGAAATAGAAAAGAAGAGCTGGGCTTGCTTTGAACTGGAATAGGGAAGCGGCTGGTGTTTGTTGCTAGTGGCGTGGTGTTGTTTCTGGGTGCTGGAAAAATTAAGGAGAAGGCTGAGCAGTCCTCCCCCAGTTTTTTGGGTTATAGGGTTTTGTAAGATATTTACGGGAGAAATGGGAAGGTTTTAGAGTTCATGGTTTAATGGGATCTCGATGCTTGATGCTGAAGAATAAATTTCATCCTTTTATTAAAGCTAAGGACAAAAATTTCTCCTGCTCTGCAACTAATAAAAAAGACACGACTGTTTTTTTCCTGGCAAAACAGTGCTTGGTAGTGTTTTTGGGTGATAATTGACAGGTGTTTTTAAAATAATAAGAGCTGAAATTATGGCTCAAGTGAAGCAAAAATATTAGGGTATAAGTTGACATACAATTGTAGGAGGGATGAGGGAGAAATTAGGGCTAAAAGGTGGGTAATTGGTCATCTTTTTTCTTGTTTAAATGAGAAGAAAATGATGAATAGTGAAATTATGGTAGTTTTCAATTTGATTTCTAAATCTTTAGAAATTTGTAATGAAATCCCCAATCAATCCTAATCTTTTAGATTCCTTACAATTTTACCTTTGTTCTTCTTTGATTGGATCCTTAAATTTCTGTGTTTTTACAAAGTGATCCTTGATTTTGAAATTTATCAATTTGACCTCATATTGACCTCCAAACTTTGATTTTCTTGTAATTTTATCCCTGATTTTGTCCAATTGAGCTTGTGAAAATTAAACTTGATCCTCTAAAATTTTATTTTATTTAATTATATCCAAATTAGGCATTCAAACTTAATGTTTCACCTATTAAGTCCCAAATAAAATTAATTTGACCCATTAAAAATCTAATTAAGTTTTTACACTTAATTAATTCTTTTTATTTGACCCAAATTGATTCTTAAAATTAATTAATCCTTAATTAGGCTCATGATTAAATTGAATTGGCTTATTAAAAGTCTAATTAAGTCCGCAGACTTAATTTTTAAGCAATTTCGTCCAATAATTATTTAGTTTAACCTTAAATTTGCATTGTCCTTTAGTCTTGAGTATAATGAGGTACAATTAGGCTTTCAATTTCACCCAAAACTCTAGCTTGGTTTCTCCATACAATTAAAACCTTCTCAACCTACTATTGCCAAGTTGCTAGTCTTTTTTATTTTTATTTTTTTATTTTTCATTACTTTTCATTTTCTTACAGTGTTTCTTCAATTCCAATTTCTGACATTTTTAACATGATTTTATTCCTGTCATTTGTAATGGTCTATCTCAAAAGTTATAGAGTTGTTTAAATTATAGTCTTGTCTGATAGGACTCTTGGTCTTTCCTCACTCACTTTGTAAGAAGTTTATGTAGCTAGATATCATAGTTGTTTATATTTTTAACATGTCTTTTGGGTTATGGATTTAGGCAGTTTCGTTGTGATTTTCATTCATGTTTGCTTTCTAATTAGGGAGAGGTGTAGTTGATAAGGTTGTAAAAAATCCATAAGAGAAAGATTGGGGGTGTTTTTTATGGGCTAATAAAACTAGAGGCAGAGGACTTGGTGGGCTTGGCGACACCTGCAAGAAAAATGCTTTAATACTTAAGTCAGTATACTGTTTGTACAAGTGATAGAAAATAAGTAGTATTTGTGTATAAAGAGAGAATAAATAATATTCTTTAGACTTAAATGTTTCTTAAGCTTGTTCAAGTCTTGTATTTAGACTTGTGTTGTGTTGGACTTGTGTTGAGTCTTGTGTTGTCTAGAGATATAAAGTCTAGGAAGATTAGCCCTTTTCATGCTCTTAGAGATATCTGTTTATATAGTATTTTTTTAAGATAAATATCTTAAGAAATATCTTACTTTTAATATATTTTATATAAATATATCTATAAATATCAAAATTATATATATATATGGAGATGTGTACATTGTATAAAACATCATAGAAATAGTGAGAATGATAGAAAAAGAGGATCAAGTCAGCTAGGCGATGACCAGGTTGTCTGATGTTGGTAGGCCCGGCTAGATCTGCTTGGAGCTGACGGGGCACGAGTTTCTGATTTGGGTCAGATGGAGCTTACTCGGAGCCCGATTGGACTCGACCCAATAATTAATATTAATGTGTAGTTTTTTCATGTATCATCAGAGCCCTCAAAGTCTTGCAAACAAATATGTATGGAAGACTTGACCTAGCAACAGTAGGGAAGGAAATACTTACGATGGGTAATGTTACCTTTTATGTATACAAGCCACTATAAAAGTTGTTTATAGACATAGATATGAGGCATAACCACAAGCATAGCCATGAAGAGTGGGGTCATTATAGGAGTAGCCGCAGGCTTAGTCACGTGGGGCATAATCGTGGGCGTAACTGTAGGCCTAACCACTAGCTTAGACGTTGACATGTTATCGGCATAGATGTAGATATAGTCGCCAATATAGCAATATAGGGTGTAGCCATGAACATAGCCACTACTGTGTTGGGGTTTTGTTAGTTATGAAAAGAGCTTTTGAGAAATAAAAATGAAACTAACTTTTTGTCAGTTCCCACATACAACACCAATAATGAGGCTGAAAGAAATCCCTAGGAAAATGATTAAGGATGTTTTCTATGAGTTGATAAAACTGGATCCGGAGGGCTTCGTGGGCTCGACAACATCTGCAAGAAAAATCACTTTGATGCTTAAGTTAATATAATATTTATATAGGTGACGGAGATAATGAGTTGTATTTGGATGTAAAGAGAGAATAAATGGTATTCTCTAGTCTTAAATGTTCCTTAAGTCTTGTTTAAGTCTTGTATTAGATTTGTGTTGTGTTAGACTTTTGTTGAGTCTTGTGCTGTCTAAAGACATGAAGTTTAGAGAAATTTATTTATATAGACTTTCTTACTATAAATATTTTAAGAAATATATATATATATATATATAAGTTATAAGATATTTAATTTAAATATCTTATAAATATATAGAGATATTTATATATTTATAGAGATATTTATGAAAATATGTACATTGTATAAAACACCATAAAAATGACGAGAATGACAAAGAAAGAGGATCAGGTCAATCAGACGAAGGCTGGGTTGTCCAATGTTAGTGGGCTTGGCTAGGCTAACCTGGAGCCGATGGGGCACGAGTATCTGATATGGGTCAGGTGAAGCCTACCTGGAGCTGATTGGAATTGACCAAGGAATTAATATTACCGTGTAGTTTTTTCATGTATTATTAACAACAGTACTGCTCAAAAAGAGAAGGTGTGTTTTACCTGGTTATTCAAGAGCCCAACAATTTTATTTTTATGTTGCTTCAGGTGACTATAGTGTGTTGGATGATTGGTTTTGGCTTGGCTGAGTGTATCTTAGGGTTGATCGTCCAGTTCATGGTCCTCATGTTCTTATTGGAGGTTTTTTTTAGAGTGTATTTGGTATTGTGATAGCTTTTATGGTTTTGATTGAAAATAAAGCAAGTTAAAAAAAATCTTGTTGTGGGTGGTTAAACTAAAATATATATTTAATTAAAACTGTAGTTGAAATTAATATCAGTAATAAAATAACAAAAAAAAACATGTATTAATTTTTCATTTTACAATTTTATTAATATATATATTTGATTATCATTACATTGAAAAATTAGTCATGCAAATTACAACATTGATTTTATTCTCGCATTACTTACATGCTGAGGATAGATTCATGAACGTCAATCACAAAATAGGATTTCATCACCTCCCCATGCCCTACCCCTACACAACCAACACCTCATTATAGCTGTACACCAAAGTAAAACACAGGCAAGCCTAAACATGATATCATAGTCCATAAAATGCCAAATCAGTAACCTATCATTATAACCTAACTTCCTTCACACGCTCTAACTTGGAGAAACGAACAGTTAGATTGATAACTTGGTCAACTCAACTTAGTTCCTCCCACCCAACCTCAACTTAGTAGCCAAAAATGGCTGCTTTACACAACATTTCTCCTCACGGTCTCTTTCCTCTTTCAAAAACCAACAAAACCATTTCAAAAAACCTGCAAAACCCTCAGTTTCTCAACCCAAAATTGCCAAAGAGCCAAATTTTCTCCAGAAACAAACAGAGCTGGCACTTGAATTCTGTTGTCTAAGAAGAGCTCAATGTTATTCCAGTACAAAGTGGTGACAATGTAGACCAGCATGAAGGGATAGTAGCGAGTCAAGCAAAGAGAGAAGGGACAAAGTTGGCAAAGGTGAGCGGGTTTGGAGGGAGTGAGGGTAGTTTTCTTTGAAGGGTTCTCTTTAGCTTCAAGTTCTGGTAGTGATGGAGAGAGTATAGAGAGGAAATTGGAATCCGAGAGGTTAATTGATCGTTCTTGGTGTTGGTACTTATTCTATCACCAAGTTGCTCACACTAGTTGACCATAATTACTGGCATGTAAGTACAATCTTATATTAGGTGTATTTGGAACAATTTATAATTGTTTTCTTTGTAAATTGCTTGTGGCTTTGTTTTTTTTGCTTTCATGCTCTTTATGAAAATTGTTCTTGTTCATTACGGTTGGACAATGCAAAGGTATCTCATTTTTTTCATTCATTCTTTAAGGAATGTTCTTCATGCGTATTATTTCTTGACAAATTCTCTTGGCGTTGGAGCAAATTTGATTCTGTTTCTTGTATCACCTTCGGCTTTGAATTTGTGTCCTCTGGCTTAAATTTATGCAATTAAGATATGATTTTATGGAAGCCGAAGGTTTTATTGGGGGTATTAAGAATGCTAGAATTTCTTTGTTTTTTTTTTGGATTTTGTAATAAAAGAAGTTTGGGACTTATGGCTTAACATATGCAGCTTATGACTTGTACAGAAGATTCATTAAAACCTTTGATTCGTATTCTGGTTTATTGATGCTAGCTTGATTTGTTGTTCTGGTCACTCAATCGAGGAGAAGGAAGAAGAAGGTCATTTTCGTCTGTTTAGGTTATCAACAGTAAAAAACAAGAAGGATACAGCACAGTCATGTGAACCGCAATAAAAAAAAGAAAAAAGCTAGTGAAAGATGCTTGCAAATAACTAAAGTTGGACCTCAGTTTATTGGTGGATCCCACAAACAAAAACACAGCTTTCTTTTGTAACCAAACAATATAATCTGTGGTTCTGCTCAAAACGTGAAAGCTGCTACAAAAACGAACGCGCTCTCATAGTCACGTTTGGACAATAAAAACAGTAAACTCTTCCCCTTTACTGAATAGAGACCCTTGCCATGGGTCAACGTTCCACCATCCATCCACTTTTTATGTAGTCCTGCCTTCAATATTCAATTATTTCATGCCCTCATAGTTTACAAATGCTTTCTTGGAAATGTAGCACTTTAGTGGGAACTGGTGAAAAGTCATTCGCTGATTTCAATTGTCCATCTTTTCCTGAATTTAGAGATTCATTACGAGCTCCCAAAGTGGTGTAAAATCTCTTGAGACACATGATCACGGCCTGGAGATGGGACTAATGAAATTTCATATGATTTGGCAGTATCAAGTGGAACGGATTCGTAAAACTAACTCTATAGAGAACACATGTTGCAAGCTTCACATTGTAGAATTCTCGAGTTCCAAGTTCTGGAGTAGAGTAGGATGTTGGTATGCTACTTCATGTCTCTTTTTTCTGGGAGCATTCATTCTTTGATTTCTATTTGCAATAAAACATACAACCCTGGAAGCCGAAAGAAGTAAGCATCAGAAAAAAAGTTGGGTTTGTTGTGAACACATTGACACATGTTTGCTGTGTAAATAGGTGGACTTCAGGGTTCTGTCAAGTCAAATGGCAAATAACATAAGTTGGGATCAACCTAAGCAGCAGGTGATTAGATATCTGGTCTCACACTAGCTTTATCATATTCAATTTTTTCTATTTACAAGCTCCTGCTATGCCTTTTCTTTTAATCGTTTTGAACATCAATCAAATAAATCCTGAAGGCCGGGATCATGACTAAGTGTTCTGATGGCTAATAACTACAAATTACAAACTATTTATGTAAACCTCCAAGTAACTATAAGACCGAAGGTAATAAGACGTCGACGAGTAATAGAAACTCGGGATGGAAAGAGATAGATAAATGATGGAAATAAAAATAAATATGATGTGTAATGAAGGGGATGACCTCTATAAATAAATTTAAAGGTATTGTTAAAGTTAAAGTTAGAATTATGAATTTTAGCTTAAAATTCATAACGTCGACGAAATTGATAACGAGTTTTAACGGATAGAAAAATTAGAAAACTTTAAATGAATATGTTTTGAAAATGAAAAATTAATTCAAGGAATTATAATAAAAATAAGGAATAAAAGTTAAGAAAGAACTGTACTAAAAAGTATTGGTGTAAACCTTAGTTAAATATCGGTAACATTATTGTAAAATCGTTGTAAGTCTGTAAAAGAAATGAATGATGAAAAGACAAGGTCAATATATTTTGAAGTAAGGAAATGGTCTTGATGACTTAGTAAGATAATTGATATGATTTCAATAAGGATTGAATAAGAAAATTCAGATCTTGATGTAAAATTGTATACTGATTGTTTTTACGCTATCATGTATAATTCCCAATCAGACTGTTGGATTGGATTAAAATTTTATGAGTAGCCTCCTAACATGTCACTGTATCTTGGGTTAATATTTCATGCCAATTGAGATTTAGAAAAACCTTACAAAGACACTGACAGTCAGGTAAAATAACTAAAAAATGAATTATAGGTTCATTAAGGGTATTATTGTCAATTTGGATAAATTTATCGTTCTTCCCCCTAAAAAATGACCTATAGGTTCAAAAAGGCTAATTATCATCATCATCTTCTTCTCTTGTTAACATATTCCATGGAAATTGATGGAAATTGTGATGAGAATGAGAGATTAAAACCGCAAACATCCAACACTAAGCTTAAGAAATCATATAGAGAGAAAAAAATAGAGAGAGAGAGAATAATTGGAAGAAAATGAAGATTTGAGGTGGAAAATTTGGTTTGGAGGAGTGGAATTGACATTAACACAACAAGAAAAAGTTGTTAAAATCGCCTGATTTACTTCGATTTCATTCTAGTAAGTTTTAACATTTAATTTTCAAGGATTGTAAATTAGGGTTAATGAAGGATTTTAAGGGAAATTGAAATTAGTTGTTGATTTTTGTAATAGCAAATGAAATGAAGATATATATGTTTGGTTGTTATAGAAATTCCTACTTTCTGGTCAAAATTTGAGCTAGTAAATAAGGGAATTTGAAATATGTTTCTTGATGAAAGTTGTAATTAAGGATGTTAAATTTCAAATGAAACTTCTCTTGCTTAATTTTGAGTTATAAAAATGTAGATATAAATAAAAAAACTAAAGAGAGGTCAAATTAAAATCTATACATTTTTACCATTTGAATTTCAGCTGGAATTAGAACTAGTAAATGAGAGAACTATAAATATGTTTCTTTATGAACGTTGTAGCTAGGGATGTTAACTTTTAAATGCAACTGTTCTTGTTTAAATTGGAGCTATGAAACTCCATATAAGAGTTAAAAATTGAAGAAAGGTTTAAATTGGATCCTGTTAGACAGATTCCACATGCTACTATAATAAGTGTTATCGATGTATAAATGACAGAAATGGGTTCATCGCCCTCTATCATTGTTGTATTTTTATGTCTTAACTTTTCAAAAAGATAAATCACGCTTAAAACAGTGTTTTACAGCTCTAGTTATGATCAAAATTCCAAAACATGTTATGGTTTTGTTAGACCAAATCAATCAAGATTTGCTATTTTGTAATTCTTTGATTGACATGGGGTATAATTGTGTGTTTAGATGGGCCTACTTATGTGAATAAGCATGAGAAATAGATTCTTAAAAAAAAGAAGGATGGAACTTAAGGAATGACTAACTTGATAAGTTTGATTTTTCATGGTACTTTGATAATCCACTTGTTAATTGACTTAAAAACATAAATTGAATAAAAATTAGAATGAGGTTTTTATGGTGGTTGTCATGTTATAATGAAGATATTCTTGTTGGTACAAAAGAGGTTGTCGGGATAAGACAACTTCAGAGAGCATTAGGCATACAAGCTTTAGATAGGTGTTTGACACCTCATTCCATATTTAAAATCTTAAACATTTTGTAATTGTAACTTCTTTACATGTATAGTTTGGGTTCAGATAATAAAAGTACTGTAGAAAGGGCAAAAGCAAGAAAAGAATGAAATTAAATATTGGATGGACTGATTGGCAACTAAAAAGGTAGATAGGGTTATTGGCATTCCGTAAAGGAATTTCTGGAATGATTGAGAACCAAAAAGTTAACTGAAGTTATTGACATTCCATAAGAAAATTGCTGGAATTATTGATAGCAAAAAGGTAGCCTGAGTTATTGGCATTCTATAAAGGAATTGCCGGATTGATTGGAAACCAAAAGGGTTAATTGGAGTTATTGGCATCCATGAAGGATTACCATATTTATGGGTATCCATAAGGATTAACTTGAGTTGGGAATATCTGTAAAGGATGGTTGAGTTTGAATTGATTTGATTAATGATCGATTGTGAAATGGAGAGACCAGTTGAATGGAAAAAAAAAGGATAAAAGGGAAAATTGAATAAAATACTAAAAGATGCTCTGTATATATAAGTCACTATTGATAATGGTGATAAATCTTTATGTGAATGGCTGAGATGATATGATAACTATATAGATAACATGTTTTAAAATTTAATAACGAGTAAAAGTGAAAGGCTTAATACGAACCAACATAGTTAGCAAATCTTCCATGAAGCAGGGAATAATGGTATTAGTTGATATTAAAAATTAGATTGTTAAGTAGTTGGAGATATTTGGAAAAGTCATTAAGGATAAAAAGTTCATATTAGGTCATAAGGATAATAGAGTAAGGATTAGTGACAAAAAGAAAATAAACACAAATGGATACAATATATCCAAGGAAGAGGGCTGGTCTATTAAAAGAGATATTATAGAAGATTAAGGTACGATGTCAATGGAAGTCAGATCGATGGTTTAAGATAAGTGACATGTCCTATGATAGAATAATTAGAGAGGATGTTAGTAGATAAATGAGGAGATGAATGGTGATGATAAAACAACACGTATGATGGGTAGATGATTATTGTTTCAAGAAAGTTTATATGGGATAAGAGTGATATTTATATATGATACAAGTGGTGGCAAAAAAATTAGCAAAGTGGTCTAAAGGTAACACAAATAAAGGTATAAATGTGATGTCTAGATAAGTTACTGTGATGGACAAATTATGTTCTATTTGTTTGGAAGTTAGGAAAGCCAGATCATGATGACAGAGTAGTAAAAAAAAGAATAGCTATGACAGTTCATAAAGAAGGATTTTTAACCTTCAAGATAACATTGGGCGTGCTAATGTAGAATAATTGAGTTAAAGAAATATTGAGAAGATCTAAAACTATTAAGATAGTTTGAACTTTTAGAGACAAATGAAAATTACATCATAGAAAAGAGAGGGAAATGGGTTATTAAGATGGTCTGGGATGTGAGAAGATGAAGGAATAGGTTGTCGGCTTGTTTTAGCCAAATAATGGAACATAGGGATTGCAAATGAATATAGCCGTAGAAGGGACTGATAATTTAAGAGAAGAGTCAACAAAAAAAAAGGTACGATTAGTATATGTACTTACAATAAGGATTAAAGAGAGAATGATTGGTGTAAATTTGATATAAATCAAAATGGTTTAAGATGTTTGTGATATTATTAAGATGTATGATTGGAGAATGAATTATGGATCTAGACTGTTGGGGGATCGTATGAGAGTATACATTAAGGCATTTGCTTGATAATTAGGCTGATGGAAACTCCACGAGGAACCCATTTTCATTAGTGAAATGGGAAAGAAGATGCCATAAGATCAAAAAAATACAAGTGAGAAATCTTTGAATTAGGATTTAAGAAATTAAACTTCTTATGTGACTTATGAAAACCTACATATGCTCAATTAATAAATAGAACCTGTACTTAGGTTGTATGTGCCACTTGATCAATAATCCTAAACTTCGTCGGATTTTCTGAGCTAAGATCATGACTTTTTGTGAATATGCAAGAATCTAAGATGATGTAACTAGCTGGAGGAATTACTCAAGGACCAAGACCACGAAATTACTGCATATAAAAATTGTTGTCTATTTTTATAAAAGGGCTAAGACCCATATTTTTTGTTTTGTACTCTCCAACGTGTATGGGGTTTAACCGAAATTAGAACTTTGGAAAGATCTTTTCAGATTAATTAAACTACAGACTTTTTCCTATAAAGAAGTCATGGATTAACTATTTGAGCAGGTTAATCCATATTTGAGGTACCTATATATACACCTGAATTCATGAGCATACATGCATTTATGTTTAAATTCATGCATACATACAAAGGTTGAAATATAGGTCCCCGAAATGCTCAAATTTACAGAGTTTACAATACTAGACTCCGATAGAGAAATTTAGAAGATGAAGAACGTGCTCATCGTGATGCCCACTTCTAAGAAGAGTTGGGCCTCATGAAGGTTAGCATGACTCGCATCGCCAGCTTACTCGAACAGACGTTTAGGAATACCTCTGATGAAGGCCCGTTTAATTGAGCTGTCACTTTTACTCAAACTCAAGCAATAGTTCAGCCCAAGGAAAGGATGGACAAATAGGCTCAAGTCCCCTTGTGTAATACAACCTTGTGCAGTCCACAATACCTGCACCAAACCTAGCAGCCGCTGGCGCATTTTCTAGCGAATCCCAAAAAACATTAACTACAGTCCTACCGGTAAGGTTACCTTTAAGGTGACTATATATGTTCTATATGTGTGTGTGTGTTCTATAAATTTTCTAAATTTGATTTTCAGGATTTATTGTCTAAATATTTTTCTTGATGTGAACATGAGTTGGGCTACATTGACGCATTCTCACCAAGGTCTACTAAGTGTGTGCTGTTGGATCATGAACCCATTTTAGAACATGACTAAGAGATTGACCAAACCTTAATTTTCCTTGACCTTCTTTTTTGGTCCAATGCCCATATTTTCAAAGTGAGGACTAGGCTTGGTGGCTAGGCCTAATTCCAAATCACTATCTTAGAATTCATGATATCTTTTCATGAAGATATTAGTTCAGGTAAGATTTTTACAAAAAAATCACAATATGTATTTTTATCATTAAAAACTAGCACAATGCAACTTGTTTTATATAAGATTTATATGGTGATAGTTATCTTTCTTATTATATAACTAGCTTTTTACTTAGAACTTTGAAGACCAATTAAAAGTTTTAGTTACTATCATGACCACAAATTTTGTGGGTGTTGGTGAGATGTAGGTTCTATAGAACTAACCTAATTGTACAAAATAATAATATAATAAAATGATTCTAATTGTTAAAATGATGCTAGAAACAATTAGAAAATGGGAAAAAAATTAAAAAAAATGAAAAAAACCAGAAAATGATGTTAGAAACAATTAGAAAAAAATATAAAATTTCTATAAGAAAATAAAAGGTTGATTAGGATTTAGAGAATCCTGCAAACTAAAAACGGAAAGGAAAACTAAAATCAAAATGAAAAAAATTGAAATAACAATAATAAAAAAAACTATATGGGATTTGAGTTTTATTTTTTTTAGTTTTTAGTTTTTTTTTTATTGTTTTCAAAGTCTTTTTCGTTTTCGTTTTGTGTTTGGAGTTTTTTTTTTTAATCTTTGTATGCTAAGTTGTATAAAATTATCCACTATATTACTTAATTCATAGGAAAATAATATTAATAATAAAAAGTTTAGTTTCCTCTGCTTTATTTAGTTTTCGAGACCCTTTCTGCCTCTTTGGTTTTCTGTACATGCGGATTCCTTTAACAAATTTCCCTACTATATATAAAAAAATTGAATTCCATTACCTCTTTAGTTGTTTCTTCATATCTAATTTTTATAACTATGAAGATATAAATGAGGCTTGGACCACCATGTTAGAGAATAATATACATCATATCTTGAAACCTCACCTAACAGCTTAAGTTGTTAGGTTGAGATGATTTTTTGACATGATATCAGAGTCTTGATGACCAAGCGGCTACGAGTTCGAATCTCACTATCCCTATTTATTTGATAAAAATTAAGCAATATGAGCCTGTACAAATTTCAAGTTTAAAGAGCTTTCACTTGAGAGGATGTATTGGAAAATAATATAAATCACAAACCATCTGTATTTTCCACTTTACAGGGCATTTCACGCCATCACATATGTATTCAAGTGATTAATTCGATAGATTTGGCTCTCAATCGCTTCAGATTTATGCATTTTTCATTCAATAATTATACAAAGTACTACTCATCATTGGGTAAATAAAAATTTATGAAACTTCCAACGAACATAAAAAAAAAATCATGAAAAAGAATTCATATACATACTCTGTTCATATATATATATATATATATATATATATATATATATATTGTAGGAAAGTTGAACTTATATTCATGTATATTGTTCGTGTCTTTAAATAGGCATTTCATACATCACATGTCATTAATTCTTACTATATATACATGATTTGATGCAGGAATTATGGAAATCATGAAGTAAATGAAATGAAGAATTATAGTAGGGGATCTCTCAATAGAGTGATGTATGCAGAAGATCCATGTAGGATTTTTGCACTTGAATCCTGCATGGAATCTCTGCATATATTTCCATATTTCTTCATCCCCCCTCAAGCTCAAGGCGGGGCTAGATCGAGGCAGAGCCTGTCACGATTTAATGCAAACATTGCAGCATAAAGTGATTTGGTGAAAATATCCGCAATTTGGTCAGATCCTGGAATATAAGCCAAAGAAAGAGCTCCACTTGCAACTCGTTCTCTGACAAAATGGACATCTATTTCAATGTGTTTTGTACGATGATGGAATACCGGATTTTTAGCCATATGGATGGCAATAATATTATCACAATAGAGCTGAAGAGGAGGAACACAGTGGCCAATATTTTTGAGTAAATGGACGAACCACATGAGCTTAGCTGTAGTGGAAGCAAAGGTGCGATACTCTGCCTCAGCTGTTGATCGAGACACAGTGGCCTGCTTCTTAGCTCCCCAAGATATCAAATTGGTGCCTAAAAAGATAACAAACCCAGTAGTGGAACGTCTGTCATCCCTACAGCCAGCCAAATCTGCGTCACAAAAACCACGAAGTTCATGAACATGAGTGCGAGTGTAGTGAAGTCCAACACTGAGTGTCCTCTTCAGATACCGAAAAATCCTTTTTATTTACAACAATAAGGTGAGTATCATGAGGTGTTTGCATGAATCTGCAGACATGATGGACAGCAAACGAAATGTCTGGTTTGGTAAGGGTGAGGTATTGTAGAGAACCAACCAAACAACGATAGTGAGAAGGATCAGTTAAGAGAACACCATCAGTGGTAGACATGAAAGAACCTGATGCTAGTGGTGTGCTTAATGGTTTGGCACCGTCAAGGCCAAACTTTTGAAGAATAGATAGCAGAACTTGTTTAAGTGACTGTGAATGTGGACTCATCACGAGCAATTTGAAGTCTTAAGAAATAATGAATGTCACCAAGATCTTTCATATGGAAGACAGTAGAGAGATAGGCAATAAGCTTGGTAATCTGTGAAGATGAGCTGCCTGTTAAAAGAATGTCATCAACATAGATGAGTAAGAGGAGGATGTCGGATCCTTGAGTGCGATAAAATAAGGATTGATCATAGGGGCATCGTGTAAATCCCATTTGCTGAATATAGTTACTGAATTTGAGGTACCATGCACGAGGAGCCTGCTTCAATCCGTATAGAGCTTTATGAAGATGAAAAACATAATTTGGATGAGATGAATCTTCAAAACCTGGAGGTTGAGCCAGATACACTTGCTCCTGTAGATCACCATGAAGGAAGGCATTACTGACATCTAGTTGTTTGACAGACCATCGATGAGACAGGCCAATGGTGAGGATAAGCCGAATGGTGCTTGGTTTGATAATAGGACTGAATGTTTCATCATAATCAAGTCCTGGTTGCTGTGAAAATCCACTAGCCATCAGGCGAGCTTTATATCTTTCAATGGAACCATCAGATCGTGTTTTGATTTTAAACACCTATTTGCTGCTGATAATATTCATTTTGACGTGTCTAGGTACCAAAGTCCAGGTTTTGTTGCTGTGAAGGGCATCCATTTCAGCTTGCATTGCTTGAAGCCAATGTGGATATTGAAGAGCTTGTTGAACTGAAGATGGCTCTTATGGTTGGGCAACAAGGTCAGCAACAAAACAGGCAGGGATGGGATGTCTTGAAGAAATAAATACCTTGGGTTTTAGCTTCCCTATTTGAGTTCGTGTAATCATATGATGCTGTCGTTGTGAAGCTGGAGCAGATCTAAGAGAGATCACTAGTGGTACATGAGTGATGTCTGCTGTAGTAGATGAAGAAAGCGAAGTAGAAATGGCAGGTTGAGGTGTTGATTCTTCTTGAACATTTTCAGCATTTTGAACAATTATTGTTGAATTGTGATGACTGTCTTATGGAGCTGTGGCAATTGATTTTTTTGCCACAGTTTTGAGTAGTCGAGGAAGTGCCTTAATTTTAAACAATTGAGAGGCATGTGTATCAGGTTGTTGCATGCACTTGTAAGGAAACTAGAGTTCATTAAATTTCACATGGCGTGATATGTAAAAACGATGTGTCTGTGGCTCAAGGCAAAGATAACCTTTGTGATTGGTGGAGTAACCAAGAAAGACACATCGTGTGGATTTAAAATCCAACTTTGATCGACCAAATGGTGCAAGCAAGGGATAGTAGGAACATCCAAACACTCGTAAGGAGTCACAAGTAGGGGCAGAGCCAAAAACCACTTCATGCGGTGACTTGTAACCCAAGACCAAAGTTGGTAAGCGATTAATTAGAAACACTGCAGTACAAAATGCTGCAGTCCAAAATTTTATTGGAATAGAAGCATGTGATAACAGTGTTAATCCTATTTCTATGTTATGTCGATGACGTCGTTCAACTAATCCATTTTGTTCTGGTGTTCCTGGACATGAAATTCTATGAATGATGCCATTAGTTTTGAAAAGATTTTGCAGACTTTGATTAACAAACTCACTGCCTCCATTGCTTTGAAATATTTTAATATGAGTATCAAACTGTGTTTCCATTTGCTTGAGAAAGGAAGGAAATATTATTGCTACATCAGATTTTTGATTTATAGGAAAAAACCATATATATCAGGAATACTCATCAATAATAATTAAATAGAGACAGTTTCCATTATAAGAGGGGACAAATGCAGGACCCCAGACATCTGAATGCAGTGTATGCATAAAAGCGGTAGCATATGATTTTCTAGATTCAAATGGGAACTTTGTTGATTTTCCCAAAACACGGCTTTTACAAAAAAAATTTTCTTTATCTATAGATGGTAAACATAACTTTGTGAGAATTCTGGCTTGAAGGTGGCCCAGTCATGCATGCCATAAGTTGCTGGACACTTTATTTGCTAAAAAACTAATTGGAATTGTGGAGAGTTGCTGCAGATTGATCGGATATAACCCATCCTTCATGAAACCTTTAAGAATTACCTGCTTTGTCTTCATGTCCTTAAGAATAAAACCCCATGGATAAAACATAAAATAGCAGTTATTATCTCTTGTGAATTGAGATACATATAATGGTTTCTTTTTAATTGCAGGAACTACAAGAACATCATTTAGCTTGAGATTGGTAGTGGGAATAGTAACATTTCCAGTACCAGTGATAGGCAAGCCCTGACCATTTCCAACCATAACAGAGTCATTTCCAGGATAAGAGATAATACCTTGGACTTCATTTGTGTCAGACGTTATATGCTGGTTTGCTCCAGTGTCAGAATACCATATCTCTTCTGCAATTTCACCAATTTTAATTACAGCAAAGGCCTTGTATTGATCAGCTTCTTCATCAGATGCAAAGCATCCATCTGCTTTGTGATTAGGTCCCCCACATCGAAAACAAGTGATGCTACCACGTCCATGATTACTGTTATGTGAGATTTGTTTCTGATGAGTCCCAGTAAAGTTTCTATTTTGGCGAGGAAAACGAGTTTCTTTAGCTCGTGATGGAGTGTTGTTAGTGGGATTTCTCCCAGTAAAGCTGCGATGATTGTGACCACGAGTGTTGGTGCTTATCCATGGCTTTGAGTTTGTGCAGCCACGATTTGTATAAAAAGCCACAGAAGGAGCAGTTGTCTGTGATCCTTGAATTCGAATTTCAAAGTCATGAAGTTTGCCAATAACTCCTTCAAGAGATGGAAAGGTATCTCTAGCATTTAATGTTGCTACTATAGGATCAAATTCAGATCCTAATCCTCGAAGAATACAGATGATGAATTCATCATCATCCATTGGTTTACTTGCACCATAAAGAGACAGAGCCAAAGCTTTTGCTTTGTGTAAATAATCTTTCAGTGAAGAGGTACCTTTTGTCAGAGACTGTAGTTCGCCTTTGATTTGTTGGATGTGATCTTGAGTGTGAGTGCCATAAAGTGTCTCTAACATTTGCCATGCATCATGCAAAGATTCACTATTGATGACTTGAGAAAGAGGTCCATTAGATAGTGAACTGTTGATCCATCCAAGGATCAATTGATCCGTGCGCAGCCACACTGCTGCAGCAAGATTTGTTTGCAACTCACCGTTCTAACCAATGATAGTTGATTTCGGGTAGGGAACTTCATCCTTCACGTATCCAAGGAGTCCATAGCCACGCAAAACAGGAATAACCTGTGTTTTCCACAAAAGACACCAATTATGTGAACCTCGTGATCACGTGGTCACGCAACCCACACGCAAAGACACCAATTCCCGGAAAGCCAAATAAATTAGGTTTGATAGGAGTGTGACACAAAGATAACTTGTACCCAGACACCAGCACTATTGGAAACGGAGACCCCCACCCAACGAATATTGATTCGCGAACGAGAAGTATAAGGATGACGCCACGAAGAAAGTTGTTCTTTGATAAGTTGTTTTCAGTTCTTTAGAGAACCAAGGAAGGGAGATTATCCCACCAACACACAATAAGTGCAGCAAAGAAGTTTATTGATTTGAAAATTGCGTAACCTTACATGTTTGGTTATGCCTTTATTTATACTGACTCTAGACTTAATAAAACCCTAATGGACCCCCCTTAGGTGGACTTATATGAAGCCCACTTACAATTGACCCAAATAAGTAATAATAACCCAAAAACTAAGAAGAAAATATTAAAAATAATAAAAATTCAAAAATTATCATGCTAAATATGCTAGAATCAGATTTGTCACCCTTAAGAAGTCCCAAAATAAACTAGGAGAAATATGATTTGAAAAATTTGTGTTGCTGCCCCCTTGATGTCCTTGATTAGCTTGGATTTCCTTGTTTAACTTGGACAAAAAAGAAAACAAATTTCCTCATTTGTTGCTGATTTAATTACTTTCCTTCCTAAGTTAGGAAAATCATTAAATAGTCCTCATCTCTTTAGGAATAAGATATGGCCAACTTCCTTACTTAATTAGGAGAATAAATTGCTGACTTTTTATCCTTGTAGCTTTAGGAAAACAAGCCTAACAAGGCTGGTATTGGGTCGGACACATCAACCCCTTTTTCCATATGAATTAGGCTGTTCTTGGACCTGAACTAGATGAATTAAAGGTTGTCCTTCATGCTCCTTAAATGTCTCAAGCCCCTCTAAGTCCATTTTTCTCCATATGTTCTGAACAAGCCCATTCAATGCTTCTTTAAGCTTCTCTACCCTAACTCTTGTGATTGGCCCAATTGGCACCTCCAATGGGTCGTTGGCATGATTACGCTTGGTGTTGGGCTAATCCGCATCATCCCCTCTCTCTTTAAAAGGATTCGACCTCTAATCATCACCTACATCAAACAGAGTAAGATCAGAAACATTAAAGGTAGCACTAACACCAAACTCACTTAGCAAATCAACTTTATAAGCATTGTCATTGATCCTTTCAAGGATCTGAAATGACCCATCTCTTCGTGGTTGTAGCTTTGATTTCCTATGGGCCAAAAATCTCTCCTTGCGCATATGCACCCAAACCCAATCACGGGGCTGAAAGACAACATGTTTGCGCCCCTTATTGGCTTTGGTCGCATACACACGATTCCTCTTTTCAATCTGTTGCCGCACACTCTCATGAAGTGTTTTCACCACCTGTGCTTTACGATTACCATCCAGACTAACCCTTTCATCAATTGGCAAAGGAATCAAATCCATTGGAGTTAAAGGGTTAAATCCATACACAATTTCAAATGGTGAAAATTCAGTAGTAGAGTGCACACTACGATTATATGCAAACTCTATAAATGGCAAACAATCTTCCCAATTCTTTAAGTTCTTTTGAATGACAGCACGCAGAAGTTGTGTTAAGGTCCTATTAACTACTTCGGTTTGTCCATCTGTTTGGGGGTGACAAGTAGTTGAAAACAACAGTTTAGTACCCAATTTTCCCCATAACACCTTCCAAAAATAGCTAAGGAACTTAACATCTCTATCAGAAACAATGCTCTTAGGGACCTCGTGAAGCCGTACTATCTCCCTAAAGAACAAATCAGCAATGTTAGTTGCATCATCAGTTTTATGACATGGAATGAAGTGTGCCATCTTTGAAAACCTATCAACAACTACAAAGATGGAATCCCTACC
>Ga0325414_1001445_pt1 | contig 22924 bp, 9 predicted proteins | sample PopdelMetagenome_8_FD_206183 | JGI IMG/M metagenome (GOLD analysis project Ga0325414, IMG submission 206183) | Populus deltoides microbial communities from Bellville, Georgia, United States - Leaf-PdKOR-R3 | ecosystem: Host-associated > Plants > Phyllosphere > Phylloplane/Leaf | place: USA... | reverse complement strand
CTGGAATTTCAACGTGATTATAATTCAGTCCTTCATATTTGGAAACCTCTTACTTACAGTCTCTTCAATTTTATTTACCTTTGTCTTATTTAATCATTAGTTGTTTTTTTTTTTTTTAAGATGTGTCTGAAAATATAGTAACGATTGTTTTTAAATTCAATATACCAATTGACAATTTAAATTGTTGTTGTAAACAACACAGCAATCAACAAGAATAATGCACTTACACATAGTTTTCATACAAAAAGGCATTGTGGTGGTTTTTCTTTTTTTTCTAAGTTTTTTCTTCTTTTTTTTTTGTCAAGTCTCTATATTTTACTTTGTTTATTGATTTTATGATCTTTTCAATATATTCTCCACAATTATCTAAGAAAAAACAGCATTGTGGTAATTTTTATTATTGTAGTTTGAAAAGGTAGATTCAAGAGAAACTAAAAATTATAAATTTTTCTTAACAAATGTTTTAAGAGAGGGTTTTTAGTGGGACTCATGCAAAACTATGGTGTTTATTAATTAAAAAACATTTTTAAATATGTGGTTGAGACAAAACATAGAACACAGTACCACACAAAAAAAAAAAAAACATCAAGCCTAAGTTGTAACTGCATTGAAACCCTAAGGATTAAAAAACAATTCACTCATTTTCACAGGATAAACACAAACATTATGAAATGATGCTATTTGTTTTTTTCTTTTCTTTTTCAATTTGTAACATCATTGCGATTATGACATGGTTTGTTTTGGTGCAAATGCAGAGCCTTATGGCAGGAGTAACAAGCTATGTGGGGAAGCTTCGGGTTTCTCTGCTTGTAGAAAAAGACTTCATTGATCCACAGAAGCTCAAGTCACACATAGAAAAAGCATTTGATATGATATTCGAAGCTGCATGCAGGGAAAGTACTCCACCAGCCACTTAAAGATCCCAGCAAGCAAACAGCTTTATTTTGTTTTTATGATAATCAAGTAATAGTATTGATGAAAGCTAGCCATTTAGTGGTCTCTAACCTTCTTAAGCAAACAGCTTTCTCATTTAGTAGTCACTATTGTTGAAAGAATAAATATAATTGCGTGCCTTTGTTATGAAAGTACCGTACTATTTTATTTTATTTTTAAGCGTTATATTCACATGGTTTGCTGTTTGTGTATGGAAATAAATTCATTTTTTTTTCATATATCAAATGCAAATCATAATCGTAGAACTTCAATAGAGACGTGTGCAAAATATTACAATAAAGAAAATATTATTCTTCCAATTTTCTTTTATTTTCTTATTCTTATTCTTATTCTTATTCTTTTTAAGATTCTGATTATTTTCAACCACTACTTCATCCCTAATTTCTCCGGGAAAATAACCAAATAATAATATCTAATTTGAAACTGTCAATTAGAAAGTTTCTATTATTTGATGTACAAAAATAAATAAATAAATAAATAAAAGAAAGTTACAGAATGAAATATCGCCTGCATGTATATAAGAGATCTAGAAACCAATTGCAAAAAAAAAAAAATTCAATTTTATTACTTGAAAGATGGCAAGATCATATATATTAATAACCTTTAAAATATTAAAAGAAAAGCGTTATTTTTTATTTATGATTACGGAATTTTTTTTATATCAGTTTTCACATGTATATATATAGAAACTAAGTCCTCCTCTTCGACGTATTCAAAGACGGATTATTCTTTGGTAAGATTTCATAAGAATTTTTTTATAAAGTCTAACCTAATATTTGAATCTTAATAACTAAGAAAGGGTCATAGATTTAGCCATCATATAATATATATATATATATATATAACCAAATATAAATTATATAATTCCTAAAAAATCCCAGCAAGCAGATAGTTTTCTCATTGCCACTCCTGGTTGACAGATACCATTCAAATAAATGCATGTGACTATTGTTGAAAAAAGAAAAATATTCACATGGTTTTTTGTTTGTGTATGGAACTAAATTACTTTTTTTTATATATCAAATACAAGTCATTGTTGTTACTTTTTTTTTTTGGCCCCAACATCAAAAAATACAAAAAAAATAAAAAAAATATTGGAAGAAAAACAATAATTTTATATATATATATATATATATATATATATATATATATATATATATATATATATATATATATATTAGTGAGAATATGGAACAAATGGCTAGGGTTGCTAGCTGATTGGGCCAAGCCCGAACTTCTAGCAAGTATTTTGCTGGTGAGTGCAATGTAAAAGCTAGATAAAGAGGTCACCCACCACCTTTACGTTTAGACGATGCATATAACCCCCTCCATCCTTCTTCAAATTAGTTGAATTCAAATTAGTTCAAGAATATTTCTTCAAAAAAAAATTACTATTATTTCTTGTTGCAACCCAATTTTGGCCCATTAGCTTTTAATTTAATTTTTACAGGGTTTAAAATATAAAATTAAAATATCATAGATTTATTTCGATGAAAAGTGCGGTTTGTCAACTTGCGTGAAAATTAAGGACTACAATGTGCTTTTGTCATTCTATCTGTATCTTCAAGATAATCCCTATCTTCAAGATAATTTTTATTTTCGAGATAATCCTTGTCTTTAAGATAATGATAGTTATCCGCTTTCAAATTTGATTCTTAATCAAATTCAAAGAAGAGAATGAGTTTGATTGAAACTTGGTTTCTCACATGCAAAGGGACTCTGACACTATAAATAAAGATCTCAGGGTATGAAAAAAAAAGAAGAGAATTGGAGAGAAACCCTAAAAAAGAAAACCCCAGGAGAAGGATTTCCAAAAACCCTATAAAAAAATAAATAAATAAGACATTTACAAAAAAAGGAGGGGGCGCGACCGAATCTTAGACTTGTCGCCGCTGCCCCCTCCCCTCAGCTTGTTCCTCTCTTCTTCCCTGGTCTTAAACCAGCCATACCTTGCCCCTGCTCAGTTTTTTTCCTTTTTCATCCTCCCCGCTCTCACTCTCCCCATTAGTCTGCTCAATCACCGAGATCGTTGCTACTGCCTTCGGCATTTCCAGAACCTAGAGAGAAAGCAAAGGAAAACAGAAGAAGGAGCAGAGGAGAGGAGGCAGTGTCGGCCAGCCAGAGCTTCGCCATTGTCTCCATCGACTCCAGCAGACTAGGTGAGCACATTCTTCTTCTCGTATTATTTCAGTTGGCATTTATACTGTGCAAGTGAATTTTAATTCACTTGCACAGTGTAGTAACACGCCTGCGTTAGCGCACGCGTGTTGCTTTGATAAAAAAATACAAATAGGAATTTATTGTTTTTTTCATTTATTCATTAAAAATACTGATTCAAATCTATTTAATTGTATTTTATTTAATTACATAAAAAAATAAAAAATATGCATGCAAAAATAAAATAAAATAAAATAAATTTATTGGTTTATTCATTGACGCTAGAGTCAGGAATAAAAATACCAATGTAAATTTATTTTATTTTATTGAATTTTACTTTTATTTAGCTACATAAAAATAAAATGTGTATGCGTAAAAATAAATTTATTTTATTTGTTTATTCATTGACGTCAGAGTCAGGAATATAAATACTGATTTAAATTTGTTTTTGTTTTTATGGCTACGTAATATTTACCAACACCAGAGTTGGAAATATCCGTAGTTGAATATTCACTGGCGCCAAAGTTAGGAATATTATAAGCAAATTATCATAGCATAAACTAAGAAACGTTTAGCAATTTAAGACAAAACCAGCAATGCAGTTTGCCTCAGGCAGAATGTTTAAGGGGTGATAACATCTTTCCTTTTACGTAATCAGTCTCGTACCATAGAATCTCTGTTAACCAGTTAGGGTTCCTAGTGACCATAATACTAGGTGGCGACTCCTTAAACCAGACCTTTTCCCTTAAAAGAATATGATGTCAGATATCTGTTCTTTTTTCCAATAGAGTGATAATTTTTAATTGGTCGTCGCGATATCCAGGTGTGACATTTCTAATGCTATAATAACTACAGTAAAAAGGCATTTTATTTAAGTTTTCAGGTGTAATATGGATGAACACTTATCTTAATACAACAAATTATTAATTCAGTGGTATTTTTTTATGTTTATAAATTTATCTTGCCGATATCTTTTTAATGGTATCCGGGTTATGAAAAAACAGACTCGAACTTAGGTTAATTTTTTATTTCAGGTTGATTTCGGTTTTGAGATAGTTTTTAGGTTTTTTGAGGTCATAGTAAGATTTATCAGAGTTCATGTGGTGTTTTAGAGTTATTTTGAGCCAAAAATGAATTGAAAAATGGGTTTTTCGGTCAAAAAAACTTAAGCCATGATTTTTTGGCCGTATAGTGGTTGGAAACTAGACAAATCAAACGACACGTTGTCCAATTATTTTTCAAAAAACAAAAAGAGCCCAGTTGTGCAGGCCTGCCAAGGGAGGCCCGCACATTGGCCCTAACAAAATGGGTCAGGCGAGCTTGCCTGGCCTTTACTTTTTTTTCTAATTCTTTTTTTCAATTAATAATTTTTATGGTTTTTTCTCTAAATTCTTTTAATTTATATTTAGATTAGTAAATATTCTCTTTTTCATTTTGTTTAGAAGTTCTTTTCTAAATGATGATTTTTGTTATGCATTTACATTTAAGGAGTTTTTTGGATTCATCTATATATATTTTTTTTGTATGGATGAACTTTATTTTAAAAAAAAATTATTTCTAGATAATATTTCTAATATGTGCAACATTGTATGGTATTTTTTCCCCTTTATTTTATTCAATCAATTTAATTTGTGTTTCTATTTTTATTATCATTTGCTTGAATAAAAAATTTATTTTAATAAACAAATTTAGCAAACAGAATCGAGTCAATGTCTAGTCTTTCCAGATTAAATATTTTAATCTACACTTGTCTCTCAATTTTTCAAGTTTTATTATTTGATATCGTTAATGAATTTTTATCTATTTATTCGCATTCTTGATTTATTTGATTATATATGCATAAAATTCTTGATTTGAACTCAAATTTTTTAAACTACATAAACATGTTGAAAAAACCTGAAAATACAATTTGTTTACAAAAAATAAAAATATCTAACATACAGCGAAACACAGTTCACATAACTAGTTCTACTTTATATAGAGTTGAAATAAGAAAAATTACTAAAACTATCTTTACTATCAATTTTTTTAAAAGCTATCTTTTCAAAGTCAAATAATGTATGATAATTTAACTCAAATTTAATAAATACTAACCTGATTTAATTTAAATGACTTTTTTTAATAGTTTTTTTATTTAATAGGTAATAAATAAAATATAAATATTAAATTTAAAAATAAAATTGATTTGAGCTCATCTCGAGAAATATATAAATTGCTTTTCAAATTAAATTCGTTTGATGGTAAAAAATTAATTAGAAAATTTTATCTAATTAATTACTCATAATCTCCTCGATTCTTAAGGGACATTGAATTTATTTGCTTGAATTGAAAGGATATTTATTTTAATTTGATAATCAACAGATTTATAGGAATCGATGTCTAGACCTTTGAACTAAGTTAGTGACATATCAATTTATTATTTTGATTTTGAAAATTTTGTTTTGAAAATATAAAAATTCACTTGAAGTTTTTTTCTATAGATGTATTTATTTTATGTCATTATCTTTATAACTAAACATGTTTTTAACTTCTGTGTATTTGTCCTTTTTATTTTGAAACACTAACATAAAACAATCAAAATAAATAGATGATGCAATCCAATCGACACCAAAGAATCCGTTAGTAGTTCCAATAGGCTCAATCACAAGGGCTAGGGAAAATAAAGTTTAAGGAAGCCTTTAATGGGTTTTTGCAAGACATATAGGCCAAGGTGGACTACAAAAAAGCAACAACCCAAGAAGATCAAGCCTTAATAAGTTTTATTCATATTCAAGATGGGCTTAAGGATGGTTTCGGCCAAGGGAGAAATTTCAGCATCATTGGGCTTATTTTGTCAAGTATTTTGTATTTTCTAATCCAACAAGGAAATCATGAATTATTTGGAGAAAAAAGCCTAATCTATCAAGGAGATTTAATTGGTAGAAAATTATACTCTACCATGGACACTAAGGTGGCAACAAACTAAGATTAATAGGATAAGAAAATTTCCTAATCTATTTTTCAAAGAGAAGTAGCAGCATGGAGAGAATTTACATCCAAACAATTATTTTTTATGTATTTGTTTAGCTATTAGTTGCAGCATTATAAGATAACATTTTATAATATTTATTTTATTATTTTTATGCTAGTTAATTTGTTTTGGGATTATTTAGAGCTTAATTTCAAATTGGGTCATGTGAGGCTGATAAGTTGTATTAGGTTTTTATTTCCAAGATTATAAATACTTTTTTGTAAGACTTAATTTGCATATTGAAATACACATAAAGTTGTTGTATATTGTAGCATTGAAAATAAAGATTTGCTTACTTGGTTCTTCAAAGAATTGATCAATCTTTTTTGTATTAGGTGAGGACATTATCTGAGGGTATTTATTATAGTCTTGGTTTTTTGGGTAGGTCATCCATTATGTAGATCTTAAGCCTAAATTAGATAGATCTTGGGTTTACGAATTCAATTAAAATCCCAGTAGGGTTCACATCAATAGATCTCATGATACAATTGAAATTGTTTAGGAAATGATTTTGAAGAAAAATACTTCAAAAATATAATTAAGAATGTTGATGCGTATACATAATCTTAAGTAGTGAAGTCTATCTTCAATACAAGTTATGAGCTAACAAACTTTATTTTTTGAGCCACTAAAAATGATTTAGCTCCTATTAAAAACAATTTGGCATTTTTTTTCTCAAGTAAATAATCACAAAGAACTTTATGCATTACATCAAAAATGAAAAAGGAAAATATTTTTCATTTTCTTTCTTTTTAATTAAACCCCCTCTTTTAAAAGAATTTTAAGTCAGCTAATTAAGGTTGACTAGCCATCCTTTTTTTGACATTAAAACTATATGGGCCTACTAGTCACCTAAGCCAAGCCCAAGCGACCAGCATGGTCGCCTATTTGAGCAACCAAGCTTATAGTTCGTAGCCACTGACCAACCCATTTTCCTTTCTCTCCTTTTTTTTTTTCTTTCTCTCTTTTTTTTAACAAATAAAGCTACATGGCACATACCTCTATATAATATTATATGAATAATCTGACAATTTTACACTATAACTCACACTTTTTCTATTTGCACACACAACATTATTATAAGATAGGCGTTGTATTCTATCACTAATAGTTACCTTTCTGTTATGCCCACCAGCCACATGAAAGACCAATAAAAATAAATATACCTTTTAACACATCAAATTTTCCTCCAAACACGTACTAGGCATAGAACCCATAGCAACTCATACCAACCAATGAGCCATCTTAGTTGGCCAATAATATGATTTCCTCCTCTATTAAGAAAGTTTAAACTGGGTGTATAAATACACCTAGTGTTACCAGGCCTCTACCTACTTTGAACAAAGTCAAACAGAAGCTAAACCAAAATACACACATAACATACTTTTACTTTTCTTCTTCTATTTAACATCTTCTTCTCCTCTACAATACCAACTTAAGTATTGGAGAGTCCCTCATTCCATAATAGACTTATTTTTTCATGAACTCTAGGCTCCCAGGCTCAAGATTCATAGCAGACCATGAAAGCCCAACATTTTTTATGTGAATTTTTTTCATTACTCCATTATTAGCATTGTCGGTGGAAAACTGAATAAAAAGGCCACTTCATTCATTTTAATCTTTCACCAAAAACTTTTTCCATAGCTGATAAGACTTCAATACGGGGAAAAAGTGACTTGTCTCCCCACCACAGGGACTTCAGCTCCCCTAGATAACAACTCTCCAACTAAGTATAGTTACTTAATGATGATGTCGCGATGATGCAACTGCATCTTCACACTCTGCCTCTTACACAACAAGAAGAAGCTCCTATGAATACCCCCACCAAGTTTGCAATGAAGACTCTAATTCCCTAAAAAGACAGGGACGAAGCTATACCTATAACTTTCACATAAGCCGCTCTAAATAATCCAGATGCCATCAATATTTATCGTCTCACTTATGCGCCAGAAAAAGACTTCGGTGAGAGACAAACTTCATAACTTTATTAGTTTGTCAGCAAGAACTCAACCTAGTAGAATAATCTCTACTTTGTCATAAAATCCTCCACACTCGACTCTTTAAGAACTATGTCTCTGTAAAATTTAGTCTAGACAATTATAAGGGACTCATAGACCCTCAAGAGCATATACAAAATGTAAGAAGCATCCTAGAGCTTATCATACAAGACACTGATGTTATGTGCGGAGTTCTTCACGTAACTTTTTATAGATCTTCACGTGCAAGGTACCACAACCTAGATCCTGGCTTTATTCTCCATTTTTATGGTCTTAGCTCTAAACTAATCTTTTACTTTAGCATAAGCATTTCTGTCAAAAAAGCACCAAAAAGATCTTTGCAATCATACAACATGAAGATGAAAGCATTATAGATTATCTCCAATAATTTAATGAAGAGATGCTCAATATGAAAAGACTCATTGAACCCATAACCATAAAAGCTCTAATTAATAGAGTATACAAATATTCCCTATATGAAAGATTGTACTCCCTTCCCGACAAAAATCTCATAGCATCAAACATGTAATAGAAAATTATATCATAGTAGAAAAAGTTATATTTACCAGACAAGGTCACCCATATTCTTACACACAAGTAGAGTCTTCACCATACCATTGATCTCCAATAAGAGCATCCAAAAAAAGCACCAATAGGTATATCCGTGATCACCTTACATTTCTTGAGCTCATGATTATACCTCTAACCACCACACGAACTGAGGTGCTAGCCGTTATAAAATGGAAAGAACTTGTGCAATATCTTCCTCTTATGAAAAGCAACACAAACATAAAGAATTCTAATAAGTTTTGTCTATTTCACTATGACAATGGACATGATACTAAGAAGTGCCATGCACTTACAAAAAAAGATAAAATGATTAATCATTAGAAGTTACCTCCACTAGTTTGTGAAAAAAAAAAAAAGCAATCAGAGCTAGGGAAAGAAACTTGTGCATTTACATATGATGAGCTACCCGAGATCAAATAATCCCCAGAGTATCTTTAAAGATTTGTATCTTCATGTATTGTGTTTTTCAATAAAATAGTATTGTTTCTCTATGAAATCTATTTTGTCTCCCACTTGGTCTCCATGACTCCAAATACATCTTCATGATAAAATCTACATTAAATCTTTATGCATGTCTCCAGGTTCCTATAGCCACTTACCTACAGGCATCGTGACCAATTGTCTCTAAAAGGATCAGGGATCCTTCTTCAAAAGTGTTGAAAAAATTTACATAAAGAAAATCTATACACAAAAATGCAAATATAGCCATGGAAGCACAGCCATTCATCTCTTACACGGACCTAGCCACGATAGTGTTGTTATGCAAATATACATGTAACAATTGTAAGTTTTTTTCTCAGCTAAGTTAAGTCTTTCAAACACATTATTTGAAAGACTTGATAGAAAATGATGGGCCAAAGCTTTTTTAAAAAAAGTTGTTTGGGCCCGACTAGTCGCCAGGGCCAAGCCCAGCTAACCAGCTCAGGCAACCAAACTTGTTAGTTGCATTGGGCCATGCATAGGTGACCAGCCTTGCTTGTCGACCATTTAGGCAATCAATAAGGTCACCTATTTGGACGACCAAATGATCGCCCTTTTTAGATGACTAGTGTGGTCACCTTTTTTTTATGGCAACTAGGCCCATAAGTCATCGGGCTTATGACAAACTCACTTTCCTCTCTTTCTCCAAAATTTTCTCTCTCTCTCTTTTAACAAATAAAGCTACATAGAACACACCTCTATATATTATTTTGTGAATTATCTAACAATTTTACGTGTAACATACACTTTTTTTATCTCGCACACACAAGATTATTGCATGACAAGCGTCATATTTTATCACCAATAGTTACCTTTCTACTACACCACTAGCCATATGAAAAGCCAATAAAAATAAATACACTCCAGCACACCAACTTCTCCTCCAATCATATACTAGGTACATAACCCGTGGCAGCTTGCACCGACCAATAAGCCACCTTGATTGGCCAAAAACAAGATTTCCTTCTCTATAAAGAAATTTTAAGTCAGGTAAATTTATACATCTAGTCTCACTGAACAAAGACCAACTTTGGACATAGCTAGAAAAAGGCTAAACTCAAATATTCACGCGACTTACTTTTACTTTTCTTCTACTATATATCATTTTCTTCCCCATCACAAATTCTAATTTAAGTATCAGAGAGTCACTCATTAAAAACTTATTTTTTCAAGAACTCCCAGCTCACATGCCTAAAATTCATAACAACCATGGAAAGACCAACATTTTCTTTGTGAAATGTTCTCAAGACTTCATCAGCATTAATATTTTCCTCTTCATATTGTCTTTAATTAGAACTTGAAAAAACTTATTCTACCAATTTATTTGGTTAACCTAAGCATCATATGTAAGCATATACAAGTTACATCATCCATAAAATTATGTTAATTTTTTCTAGAGATATTTTTCAAAAAATATAATCCATGAAGTAAATCTCATAAATGGATTTCACAAATCTAACAATCATAATTTGGAAATTTTTCATTAAATTTAGCATTATATTGAAAATATTTTTATCAAAATTAACATTAGATGGTAAGTTCATTTGCTTTCTATGTTCCCACTTAAGCTCGGGGATAAAAACAAGTAGAATAAGGAATTTTTCTTTTATATGTGATCTAATTCATTTTTTTTAGTAAAAAAATTAGCACCAACCAAGAAAGTATCAAAAACATTACCAAAATTATTGTTATGATTTAATAAGTATGTCAAAATTGAACCGAGTTAATTTTTTTAAATTTAATAGATCTGATTAAAATTCAAGTAAAATTTAGATTGATATTAAAAAATAATAACAATGTTGCTTTGAATCTCTGTATTCACTTATCGCACTTATAATCTAAATCTTAAAGGTTTGACATGCATGAAAAAAAAACGCTATAAAATACACTCATATGTTAAATGATCGAATAGATAACTTAGTTTTAATTTATTTTCAATTTAAGACAACACCAAAATAGAAAGGAAAAGGAAAAAGGAAAGTAAAAGAAATCTAGTCGCCACGTGTAGATTTTCTGTTAGCCAAGACAACAACATTAAAAATAACAGAAAAACAAAAGCAAGGACAAGGACAACATTAACAGCAACAAAAAATTTAATAAATAAATAAATAGAGCACACAGCACAGATTTCCATTTTCTTTCTGTCTAAATTTTTTTTTTCATAACAATAAAAAATACTTTCATTAGATCTGTTTTTTATTTTGACTGTAACAAAAACCCAAAAGACAGGTACTTTCAGCAAAATTCCAGGCATGGAAGGTGGAAGTCAGGCGGATACAGAGATGGCTGATGCCCCACAGCAGCAGCAGCTGCAGCAACAGCCACCATTTATGGGAGGAGGAGGAGGAGGAGGGATGGAGAATATACCGGCAACGTTGAGTCATGGAGGGAGGTTTATACAATATAATATATTTGGAAATATATTTGAAGTTACTGCTAAGTATAAACCTCCTATTATGCCTATTGGTAAAGGGGCTTATGGCATCGTCTGGTAACTATCTTTCTCTTGGAAGAAAACCCACTTTGTTTCTTCATTTATATTTTTGTTTGGTTTTAGAGTTGAAATCCACTTTTTTTGTTTATAGAAGTCGTTTTTTTTTCCTAGTGTTTTGAGGGAAAGTTTGACTCTTTATGCAAAAATTGTGTTTGTGATGAATTTAGGGTTTTTAGTTTTTGTTTATGGATAAAGTGGAGCTGTTGTTTGTTTAAGGGTTGATTCTGTGTGTGGGAGAAGGGGGGTTTAAGGGAATGAATTGGAGCTTTTATTGATTTTGTGTTGTTGTTTGTTTGCCTGTTTGTTAGTTCGGCTTTGAATTCTGAGACGACTGAGCATGTGGCAATAAAGAAGATAGCAAATGCGTTTGATAATAAGATTGATGCGAAGAGGACACTTCGTGAGATCAAGTTGCTTCGCCACATGGATCATGAAAACGTCAGTGAGTAATTGATTAATTTTATTGCTATTCGTTCTGTTTCGTGTCAATGTGTTGTAGTTTCAGGGTTTTTGATGAAATGATGAGAGTGGGAATTTGGTAAATACGGTGACCCATCAATAAAAGTATCCAAATGGGGATGATTCAATTATATTGCATTTGGTAGATATGAAGCAAGAGTGGATATGATTAGTCTGGATGGCATTTAGACAGTAGAAATTCCATTTCGAATGGGAGGATGTTGAATGAAAGTTACCATGATTGTTGAATCACAATTAGTCATAGCCGGTAGCTCGTTCATGGCATTCTTCTTTCTTTCTTTTTTTCCTTTTTTAACTTTCCCATCTCAATGATACTCCAATGACAATGCACAACTAGATATTCTTAACCAGGTTATTGAAATTGAAGTTAAGACCATGACTCAGGTTGAAGCTGGTAACGATTTTCTTAAGCAATTAACATAGATGTAATTTAAAACAATCTGAGTTAGCGTCATTTGACCATTGGTTACTCTAAGATAAAGGGTTTTAAACTATCTCCATCCTTTCTGTATAACATTTACCTTGAATAAAAATCCTTGCTCGTTACTTGAATTTGAAAAAAAATAACTAAAAAGCGAAAATTTCATGGGAGAAACAAGTTGATGCTGTGAATATTCTGACATTTATGTGTTCCTTACATCCGTTGTATTTGTCATGCAGGTTGTGGCAATCAGGGATATAATTCCTCCACCCCAAAGGGTGCCATTTAATGATGTTTACATTGCATATGAGCTGATGGACACTGACCTGCATCAGATCATTCGCTCCAATCAAGTATTATCAGAAGAGCACTGTCAGGTTAGTATTAAATATTTACTTTGTTTAGAGATAAGAACTGGAAGCAAACAACCCAAAGCTCTACACTAGTTATTTGAAATTTTCTCATCTTATTGGTCTTAATATGGCTCCCTTTGGGTCCTCCATATGGCTGATTGAGAGCCCATTGTGCATTTTTCTTTCACTCAATGCACTTTTTCAAAATAAATGTTTTCTGTGGTCAACATGGACTTTTCATATTCTTTGGCATTTTGTTAATATGAGAGCTGACCTGAGTTTTGGGATGTCTAGCAAGCGTTGAATTTTCCTTGAGCCTTGAATGATAAATGCCGAGAACAATAACTTGTTTGCTGTCAAACATAATTTGGCAAGCTCAACTGAAAACTACTTTCTGCTTCTTACTTTGATAACATCCGTATTTTTGGCTCTGTATTTTAATCTTTTTTCAATTTTTTACTTTCATCAAACTAAGTCAAAGAGGTATTTCAATTTTTACTTATTCAAACTAAGTTGAAGAGCTATGAACCAAACATTCTTCTATTTTTGTTCTCTGCAGTATTTCCTGTATCAGATACTCCGTGGATTGAAATATATACATTCTGCAAACGTCCTGCATAGAGATTTAAAACCTAGCAATCTCCTCCTGAATGCTAATTGTGACTTGAAGATATGTGATTTTGGTCTGGCTCGTGTTACCTCAGAAACTGATTTCATGACAGAATATGTTGTTACAAGATGGTATCGAGCACCAGAGCTGCTCTTGAACTCCTCAGATTACACTACAGCTATTGATGTATGGTCTGTGGGTTGTATATTCATGGAGTTGATGGATCGAAAGCCCCTATTTCCTGGCAGAGATCATGTGCATCAGCTTCGTTTGCTTATGGAGGTAAATTAATTGTTAAATTTCTGTTGGTATTTTCTATCCTCTGAAAAAGTTTTAGGATCACATCTGAATTGAGTTTATTGATAATCCTTCAAATCTCTTACCTTTTATCCTTTTTTGGAAACAATGGGGGCATTCTTTTTTCATTTTTTGTCGCATTCATGAAAAGAATTTGCAGTGCAAACCAAATGTAATCTTGACCTGAAATTAAGTTATTTCGGCTGCATTTCTTAGACAGACAACTTATTGTGTCCTTTGGTTATATCTTTTCAGTTCTTAAAAATTATATGCTATTAAAAATTTAGTCAAATGTGTGCAGCTACTAGTATTGCATGTCTTCAAATAGGCATATGGATATGTTGTATCAAAGTGTCCTCTTCTGAGCACAAACTTTTTCAATTTATGATTAATCATTTCTAATCCTTGCAGCTGATTGGCACCCCATCAGAGGCTGAGTTGGAGTTTTTGAATGAAAACGCAAAGAGATACATTCGACAACTCCAACTTCATCGTCGTCAGTCATTCCTTGAAAAGTTTCCAACCGTCCACCCAGCAGCTATTGATCTTGTTGAAAAGATGTTAACTTTTGATCCCAGACAGAGGATTACTGGTGAGTTTGTTTCCTTGACCTTCAGAGTGTAAACGCAATTTGAATTACTTGTTTTCATTGTCTTTTCTCTTACATGCTCTGGAGTAAATGCTTCACATTGCTTAGTTGCTATGTTTTCTATTATGAGATTGGAAATGGGATCATGCGGTGCTTTGATTGTTTAGACACTGACTGCTTATTTAGCAATTAATGGTCATGTGTGACTTTGAGAATTAAAATCCCTAGTTTTACATTTTATCCTTTGCTTCGTTTTAATTATAAGTAACGAGAAATACAGTCCTGCATCCACTACACACTAGGTAATTTAAGTTTTCTTTGTTTTGACTATCAAACTCATTGATACATGGTATTCAATGGAACTCCAGCCTGCAGTGGTTTTGGTACCAATTGGTGAAGCCTCCCTCCCCCTGCACCTTTGTTGCTCTTCATCCATTGTTCATCTCAGTTAGATAAGTGACAGATCAAAGCTATTGAGTCGTGTAAATGGGTGTAGGACTTGGAGGTGGGGAGGAGAAAACATCATTGCACTATTATCTGTCAAAAACTGTGAATATTAAATTTATGTGCATTACTGTGCTGCATTTGTGAGAGCAGAGATCGTTTATGTGGCATGCAATTAAATTGGAAGCAGAAAATATTTATCGAACCTCAAATTGCTGTACAGTTTTCGTTTTCATTGCCGATTTCAAGTCCTGTCTAGGAAAGGAATACCAATTGTGTCGACTTACCTTTTGTTTTCTATCATGGTCGACTTACCTTTTGTTTTCTATCATGGTCGACTTACCTTTTGTGGTCCACTATGCAATGCAAGTCCAAGTCTTCTGTGCAGCTTTCAACTCACGCTGTGCTTAAGTGAAACATACAAGCTTAAGTGAACAAAGCCCACCGTTTATTCCAACTCACAAGAAAAGAAAAAAATAAACTGTGGTTAAATGAAACATGATCGTAAGGTTAAGTGAACAAGAGATACATTTCTTATCATGTGAATAAGAGATTCTTCTGATGATGAGGTATATATGCAATAATCTAGATATGACTTGGATTGATCATCCATACTAACCTGAACTTGCCCCTAATTTAAACTTGACTTTAATAGAAGGGTCTGGCTAGCGGGTGCACTAGGGCACCTGTAATGAGATTCGTTATTAATAGTTAATGCTATTTATGTATTGTATTAACTAGAGACTATCTAGTTATATCTAAGCAAATATCTTGTTTATGGTTGTTGAATCAAAGATTCATTGACTGATAATTCATGTGTAGATAATGATAGCAGAAGAAAAATTAAAGATGTTTAATTATAATAACATATAACCATCAATAACTACCATCTTAACGAGTGCTGTAAACACAGCTGTTAGCTTTTCCCTTGACAGAATATCCAACATGATGTGATAAATATGTATAGCCTGACATTTGTTACATGTTCTGTTTCACTATTTTGATATCCTGCATGTTATTTCTCCAATTCCTCGTAAAATTGTTCACTCTAGATAATCTTTATTCCTCGTAATTTGTTTCAGTTGAGGATGCACTTGCTCATCCATACCTAACTTCGCTTCACGACATCAGTGACGAACCAGTCTGCATGACCCCATTCAGCTTTGACTTTGAGCAGCATGCACTGACTGAAGAACAGATGAAGGAGCTTATTTATCGGGAAGCTCTTGCATTCAACCCCGAATACCAGAACCAGTGACAATGAGTCGACCAGCGTGGCTTCTTTGATTTATATGTTTACCGGTGATTTCTTTCTTGGTGTAAATATGTTCCATCCAAAACCGGGTGGTTCCTGAACTGAAATATTTATTTTGGACAGAATTCAGGGGAACAAAACAATTGAAATGGTGTTTGTATCGGCGTCAATGTAGTGTTCTTTCTAATGAATTGAGCCAACGTTTTTCCGTTCAGCACTTCCAAATATGAAATATGCGTCAGTGGTGAGTGTGCAAGCTTCAAATCATCCCCTCTTATCTTACGATTCCTGGATGATGCCCTATGGCGGCCTCCGCATGGTGCAATCATTCACTTGCCTGGTATATTTTCTGGTCAAACTCATGTGAAATGCATTAGTCCAAACATAAAAAGGAAGAATAAGAGCCACGGTAAAATAAACTAGAGTTCTTTGCTTATTTGAACTACCAGCAGGAAAAATTATAGCATAAACTCAATTTCTTGGTTCAGATTTATTGCGTCGCTGCTCCAACTAATATGATACAGCTCACATACTTGCCAAATAGTGTACCATAATATTCTGAAAAAACGATGGAACTGATATTTTTACGCGAAAATTTGGAATCAAACTAATAACATCACAAGCTCAGTGACATGCAAAGGAAGGTGCAATTGGATACATATTTGCTCAGCAAATTTCTGGAAAAAATTGCAAGAAAGAACCAAGGCTATTATTGATATCCTCTTATAATAAGAGACATCTGCCAAGCAAGCTAGCATCATCTTAGACTGCGCCATTAGTTCTTCAAGCTTCCAAAAAATCTAGAAAGTGGCACAGGTCCACCAGCCTCTTCATCATCACTACTGGAGTGTTTGGGTCTTGATTTGTGCTTCTTTTCCTTTGTTTTTCTAGACTTGGACTTTGATCTTTTCAATTCTCTCTCGTCTTCACTACTTGAAGAATCCGAAGATGAACTGGAGGAGCTAGAATCCTCAGATCTCCGCCTGGAATGCTGCAAGGTAATGCAAGATCAGGATTTGTTTCGGTTTTATATTCCAAAGGAATGAGGTATTCATAGCAATGGAGATGGAAATAAAAAGGATGGTGATTATCAATCGAGAAGACTATATAGGAGACACTTGATAAATGAGCAATGCAAGTTTGTGATTACCCCACCTTTAGCATAGATTTTAAAACTTCAATATTGCACTTGGTCTCATTCAAGAGGCATTGTATTTTGTATAGACGTGAACCCACGGCTTTCAAATGCATTCACATGAAATTTAAAACAGCAATTCTCAAAGATTCTAAAACAAAGTAATCGAGGCTTATGCATACAGAATAGAAACGAGGTATAATCCAAAACAAGTACAGAAGAAACTATGGGCCTGTTCGGAAATAGAAAAGGTTTTCCATTTTCTTTCTCCAATTTTCTACTCCTTTTAGATTTTCATTCTCCTTCAGAAAATTAGTTTTACAAATTAGAAAATCAGAAAACATGTTCAAACTAGTTGCTTTTTATCTTTAACCATAAGGACTATATTGCATGGAATTGCAACTTTAAGGACCAAACTATAACTAGTTATTTTTGGAGAAATCTAGGTGAACTTGAACCTTTTTGGAACCCAAATTTACCCTTCATTTTCATCAATTTTTCATACAATCAAATGAATAAGACATACATTTCTAAGAACCCAGCATATCTAATGCCAAAAAACTTTAAAGAAAAAAAAACAAAAGAAAATTGAATCTTAAACAGAAGAAAACAGGGACAAAATGGGTTACGAACCAAGATCTACAAAGTGGACATCAAATAGCATCAGAATCTCAAGATCACATGTAAGAGCTCCTGGAAACCCACCTAAAATCTATCCCAGATAACCCACTTGAAAAACAAACCATCTTATGAGCTTCAAAAGATGAGCCATTTCAGTATTTCTTTCACTAGCTTCACTATCACAAAGGGTATTTTCCAATAAAAGCCGTTAATGTTGCTTGCATCAACAACCCAAAATGCTCACTTTATTTCTGCAAATCTATCAAGAGTAACTGTTACTTTAAGAATTACCTGTGGAAACCCGTGTTTTCATTTGGAGAACACAAGACATAAGATGGTGTATAACTCCCCTACAGAAAACACCCTGTGAAACCACAAAATACCAAGAGTTTGTCCCCCCAAGTTCTCTAACCCTTGCCCCCTAACTTCTCTTCAAGTAATATGCCTTTTTCTTTTCAACCAAATTAATATCGCCCCTTGGGCAAGTTCTTATGGAATACAATTGTAAAGGATTTGAGTTCAGACAGAAGCAAAGGCACAATTTCCAGATTAATTTATCAAAAGCCTCCTATGGCAGGACCATGACAATTTCTTAGTGGCCTTTTTTCACTGGTTAAAAGAACAAGCACAGACAAACAGGAGCTAAACTCTCTTGCAACTTCCTTTGAAATGAGATAGCTTCATATTGCTACTTCTTTCCAGGTGAAGAACATTCAAAATCCCTTAATGATAATTAATCTGCCATGAGTCATTTTACCTAGACCAGATAAAATGAAGCTATCTACTCTGGTCATCAAAGCACGAGGACCAACTATTTTTTCACAAGGATATTCTTCATGGTATCTTTAGTTTCATTAAGAAAAACTAGCCAAAAGAAGTTGCGTGGATTTCCTTGTCAATAAGAAAACATTGGTAACATCAAATTTAGCACTGTGGTTCTGAGTGGCAGAAAATTTAATATTCTAGACAATGCAATTCAATTAAAAGTAAGCTATTAGGAAATTCAGGCACCTTTCTTTTTTTACTTCTGCGTTTCTTTAAATCCCTGTCCTTTCTATCTGCAAGAGCACATCTCAAATTCAGATGTGCAAAAGAGGATGGTTACACAAAGACAAGATATCTATATACATACCCTTTTTATGACTAGATTTGCTACCAGAGTGATTCCGGCCATGAGCAAGTTTGTGTGCCCTTTCAGCATCCAATTGAGCTCGGTACTCCCGCATCATTCTGTCCTTATCTGCTTCTAGTTCCCCCTTTCTCATTTCATCCTCCTAGTACATCAAATGCAGAACAAAAATTCAGCATTCATATAGAATCTAGAAATATCAAATCGTTATACAAACAAGTATGTGCACAACTAATAGTTGCACAAACAGCAAGACAGTTATGAAAGAAAGTAGCATATCCACAGATTACCTTCTGCTTTTTCTTGAACTCTTCCCAGGTTACCGTGTGAGATTTATTAAGGCTGGCCAAACGAGCAGCATGCCACTCTGGTGAATGAAAAGAACCATCCACCTGCGACCCGCCTCATCAGAAATGTTCCATGAAAATAAAAATGAAGCATTCAAAATACAAAAACTAAACTTAACTTTACATCTATATCTCTATATTTCTTTACACACACAATTACAGCGCCCAAAAACAAAAGGAGAAGTATTTTGCACTTAATACTATAAGCATTCATGCTGCAAAAGATACAAAAGAAAAAAAAATGCTTAGTTGTGCTGTCATGTCTCAGTTATTCTTTTTTCTTCAACATATAAGTGTATTCCAACAGTTATAGCCAATGTCTATTGTCTAATGAAATCAAAGTCTAATGATCATCTTTGAAAAAGTCTTAAAAACAATGAAACCAAAGAAATTCATCAATACAGCAATAAAACAGTGGCAAAGATAAAAAGATTTTACAATAAGAAGGAAACAAAAATGTTTATGAAGCACTTGGAACCACTGTTCAACATGCAAAGGGCAACGTGTATAGCATTGCATCAAAGAAGCTCAACTATACAGCAGCAGCAAGATAAGCATCCATCACCGTCAAACACCATTCCAAGTAAAATGGCGAAAACACACTTTTAACCTTAACAGCCCACCAAGAGGATAAAACAGTTAAAGGAGCCCACCATTTGTGATGACCACATAAATTCACGACCAAATCAAAACCCAAAAGGAACATACAACAAATAAATTAACCTAGAAGCTTAGAAAACTCAGATTATTAGCTGCCCCAAAGCATCCAACTTTTCGGTAGCATCTTATTAATTTCAATAACCATGTTCTCAAATCCATACCAAAAATTCAACAATAGAAACAGTACTGTCAATCCATTGGCAAAAAAGATTCGATAAACAATAAACATAGAACCACAAACATTAAGCCAAAGCAACAAAAATCAATACAAAGAAGAAAAACATAAAACTAGAAGAAAAAGGGTAATAAAAGAGTGGAAATTGAACATTCTAATTTAAGGAACAGTATGAAAAGGTACAAACCATCCCATCTTCGATCTCTTCAGGACCAGCAGAGCTGGAGCCAAGCCTGGATCTTTGCATAGCTTTGTAAGCTTGATTTTTGCCCATTTTGAGAAATCTGAGAGAAACCCAGAAGAGAAAACAAGGGGAATTGCAGGAAAGTTTGAATTTTTTAGAAATATCGTGACCCGGAAAGAGAATCAAGAGAAATTTTGGAGAGAGATTTGATTAGGGTAATATTAACGGTCTAAAAACCACGAGGGAGAGAGAGAAAGAGAATGTGAAGGTGATTAAGTTGAAGTTAAAAGATGGCTGTGTAGTGTGTAGGTGTTGTCTTTATCAAGGCCCTAAATTATTTAAAGAGTTGCTGCTGCAATAAATAGGAAAAAATACAAGTTATTATTTTTTTAAATATATTAAAATTTATTTTTAATATTAACATATTAAAAAAATTATAAAAAAAATTTAAACATAAAAATAAACTGAGATGATATTGTTAACAATAAATTTGGGTAATTTATCATAAAATAATAATTATTATTTTTCATAAGAAAGGAAATCTTTGAAACAATTTATGTTTCATGGTTTAAGAATTTACTAAATAATATTTTTTTAACGTAGACTCTAAAATTTAAATTTAAAAATCAAGAAAGATAATAATTCTTTTGTTATCATGAGATAATCTATTAAAATTATAGAACTATTAACACAATATAATTAGAAAAAAAAAAAAAAAGGAGTAAATTCACCATTACAGGATTCATTCGAGTCTCTAGCTTGAACCCTCCTTGTTCATCCAACCCTCTCCCTCTCCAGAGTGGGATGACATCTGCTGGCTCCCTTTCTTCATCCTCCCGCTCTCTCCCGAGTGGAATGATGAAAATCTCGATCTTCATATTTCTTAGACGTCTATTTTCCCTGATGATGGCGATGATTAATAACTAACTAGATCAAATAATATGTATATTTTCTCCAATGATGATTAAAATTAAGTGTGTGTGTGTGTGTAACGTGTGTGTCTGTTAGCCCTAGATTTTCTTAATGCTGTGTGTGTGTGTGTTGCTGTAAATTATTCTTTGCATGCTTAATTATGGGCTTCCGTTGCATGTGTGTGGATAGATTGGGACTTTTATCCTAACTTCATAAAGATTCTACTTACTGAAGAATAACTCATTATAATCTAGTCTAAGCTGGTTAATACAAATTGGAACTCAGGGCTCAACTCAGGAACCTAAAGCTGGCTAGTTGAGTTGCTGACTTTAGGAGTGATTCTGCCGCATAGAATGCCTCTTATTTCTTGACTTCTCTTATCATCTTTCTTGTAGGATTGTTCCTCTTTCTTCCGGTCGAATTCCTGCTGGAAAACTCTCTCTGGTTACCGACTTATAGGTGCTGGAAAACTCAAACCCACCAGCACTCTTCTGCTGACCGTGCTGGAAATTCTGTCGTGCTTGCTGATGTTTCTGCTTCCCTGACTTTGCTGGAAATGTCTGCTGCTGCCGTTTGCTTCTTCCATCCTGGTTCTCATCAGAACATGAAATTGGCAGCAACAAAACCATGTCTGCTAAACAAAACCTCGGATCAGAAACTTGAAGGCTAAATCAACGACAACATCCGAAACTGTGGCAAAAACCAAATATGGATCATGTCCAGTCAAGAGTCAACAGAGAGGTGTTTTTCTTGGACAGGAAATTTATTATAGTGTCTGGATCTTGCTCAAAATGAAGTATGTTACATAATTAATTTATAAAAAGTGAAAAAGAAATGAGCGAATCAGAGAAGGTAGATTTACAAGGCACTTGAAAACTGGGAAAAACGGCAACTGGCTTATCTTCCTTGGCTAGCTATGGTGATCCTAGGGAAGTAGTGCTTGGGTGTCAAGTTGGTATCGTTCACATTAAGTTATTGAGTGTGTTAGATTTTATTGAAAAGCCTAGAATTTCCTGGCTTGGGAAGCGATTCTAGCATCCCCTCGCGCGAAGCATGGAGTTGAAGGAGCGAAAAACACTGATAGCATGTTAGATGTCTATTGAAAAGTTTAGAGTGGCCTAGCTCTACGGAGCCCGTAAAGACTAGAAACAAGTAGTTCAAAGAAGGGTTAAAAAGCCAAGACTTAAATTAGACTTAAATTAATGTGTTTGGTAATTAGATAGCTTTTTGGTTATGGTTTAAAAAAAATTATTTTATAAAAGGTATTTTTGGTTAAAGTTAGTTTGGTATTTATATATGTTTGGTTAAAACTGTGATTGAAATTGAAATTTAAACAAAAAATAGTTGAATGTGTTTGGTTAAGAATGTTTTTTAAATTGAGGTTATAAAATAACTAAAAATAATATAATACTTTGTATAAAATATTTTTATTGTTCCATTAAATTATCTACAATTCCATCACGTATGAAATTCATCCGACAATGACTATAATTTTCATGGTTTTTTAAGCGTGCAACAAAATCAGGTACAATATCATCAGGAACAAAATTGAGATTACGATCAAATTCTGCAAATGCTACGTCATCATGCGATCTCCTTTTAATTTATGTATTGTCATTGAATAATATTAAACATTAATTTTTCAAATAA
>Ga0325414_1001444_pt1 | contig 22929 bp, 11 predicted proteins | sample PopdelMetagenome_8_FD_206183 | JGI IMG/M metagenome (GOLD analysis project Ga0325414, IMG submission 206183) | Populus deltoides microbial communities from Bellville, Georgia, United States - Leaf-PdKOR-R3 | ecosystem: Host-associated > Plants > Phyllosphere > Phylloplane/Leaf | place: USA... | reverse complement strand
GATATGCAAAATGGGTTATTTCATATTTGGGTACGCAAATCTCTCAATCCCTCTATTTGTATACGTGTATTGGTGTAGTAGATCACAATGTAGATGACTTGCATTATGCTAGGGTCTATTTTTTTTTAAATAAAATGATGTAAATATTTTTCAAAAAAAAATCTAAGATTCTGGTTGGTAAGTTAGATAAGGTTAATAACTAGATTAATTTAATAACATAATTAAAAAATAAGATATTGATAAAAAAATAAAAAGAGAAAAAAACAATATTGATTCAATACAAAAAATAAATGTTTTTTAATATTATAAAAATATATATGTATAATATTTATAAAACATCTCAATGATCTTATTTTTACACTATTCATAAAACATCGAAACTTCAATTTTTTTTAACCAAGAAAGAAAAAAGTTTAAAAGAAATTTATGTTTTTAAAGAAGTAAGAGAAATTCGATAATCAGATTAAATCTTGATTAATTTAATAATATAATAAAAATATTAAACAACAATAAAAAAACTAAAAAACAATGATAAAGTACGAAATTGAAAACAAAAGACAAAAAAAAGATTCCAATTCCTATTAACTTTTCAAATTGCATGAATAATGTAAAAGAAAAATATATTATGCAAGGTTGTATGTATTAAAATTTTTATAAAAAAAAATTCAATTTTTTAAAAATCTCACAAATGAATCATACCAATCTTTTTAAAAATTAAACACATCCACATTCATAAAAAAAAAAAAAGCAATCTAAAAATGGCTAAATTAACAAAAACAATTATAGAAAATGTGTATTAATTAAATCAAATACCAAAAAATTATTTTTTTAAAATTCATGAAAAACAAGGCATCAATTAAAAAAATCATATTTTTTTAAAGAAAAAATTAGACCAAGTGTTGCAGGGCCTGGTAAGTCAGGCCCAGCGCCTGGCCCTTGAAGCTATGGTTTGTGCGCAGGCCTTTTTTTGTTAAGTTTAATGGGGGAGACGATGTTTCGTTCGCTAAGTTCAGAATTCAGTCACTGGTGTGCTCGAGGTTTCACTCTAAAAATTTATTTTCAACCTATTTTTTACTCAAAACACCTAGAAAACATCATATGAACCTTGTTAAATCAATTCATGGCCTTTAAAAACACACAAAAAAAAGGTTTGAAACCCAAAATTAACCTGAAACCAAAAAACTTCTCAAGTCTAGATTTTTTTAGGTGTTTTTAAGGTAAAAAAAAAAACACCTAATCATAACCCCCTCATATGGAAGCATCTAACACAAAGAACGACTATTTTTATAACTTATATCGTGACCAACGACAACTTTCTCTCCATCTACTTGGATCTAGTGATTCGCTCTCTCTCCTCCAACCATAAAAAGAATTTAAAAATAAAGTTTGATATTAAAATGAATTTTTTAAAAATTATAGAGACTTGGTAACCTAAAATTTAAAAATTATGTAAGGGATAAATCTCGCAAAATAAATTTAACAATTATAATAATTTTGACTATTAATACTTCTTTTCTTTGTTTTTGTTTTTTCAAGACATGACGTCCATACAAACATATAACTTTCTAACCAAAAGATTTAATCAACTTTGTATTTATTTATTCTTTTTATCTCCGATAAATGATTCTTAGAAATATGCCATACACTACTAAACTAGTCCAATTGTAATTGAAATTTGTAACTGAGAATAAATTGGTCGCAAATGTTTTTATTTTTTATTTATTTCTGACCAGTTTGTGGCTGCACGCAAATCTGTTGTTATTATTATTATTTGTGATACGGTCTCAACTCTCAAGCCATGTAGTCACAAAATCGGTTGCAAAGTTTTTTCTTTCCTTTTCCTTTTTTCTTGTCACTTTGCTGAAAAATATTTTTTTTTTGAAAAGTGAATTTTAGAAAAATAAATTTCAGGAAAGTGAATTATTTTTTGATATTTGATAATGTAATAGAAAATAAGTTGGAAAACATTTTTCAGTGTTTGTGTAGAAGATGCATCGTAACAATATTTGGATGCAGATATTTTTTATTTTGACACTTCCTGCATGGACACCTAATACCGCCTCCAGTAAAATTTCTGGGAATAGATGTTGTGAAATTAATAAAATCCCAAACCCCGTTACAATAATCTATCCTCCGCAATCCTTGGGGTGAATCTCGATACATCCATGAACGATCATCAATGACTTCTATCGAATCACTATAAAATTATGATAACAACATGTATTAATTAACTATGTTAGGTAAATAAATTTACAAAAATATTGGTTTACCTCGAGATTATCCAACAAACCAATTACAACTTCTCATAAATATTAAATATTCATTATCAATTATCAACGTCCATACAAATTAATACATATATATATCAATTTACAGAAATTACAACTCCGCAATACCATTAATGATAAAAATTAAAACGGACCTATTAAACAAGCTATTAATTATTTCAAAACAACACATGTAATTCGGTAATTCAATAAAGTTTCAACTATTTACAAACAAATACAATCTTACAAAATCTAAAACAAACCATAAGTATAAAATTATACATTCATATACTGTGACATCTACTAACAAAATAACAATAAAACATGATATTTAAAAACATGTACATCTACTAACAAAATACATATACTAAAAAAACAATAAAAACCATGATATTTAAATGTTAAAATTTAAAAAGATAGAATTACTTACAAAAACTGAAAATTTATCGGTAAATCAGAATATGGATGCTGTGACAAGAAGATTTCAAGATATATGACTTGTTGTGCTGAGAAAAGGGAGATTTGTTTTTTTTTTTTTGGGCGCTGGTTGTTTGCAGTTGGGGAGAGTTGAGATGAGAAAGAAGAAGGAGAAATAAGAGAGGATAAGGTCGAGTGAGAGGGGATATATTAACTTTTACCGACGGCTTCACCGATGGACTATTCCGTCTGTGATTCCGTCGGCTAATCTGTCGGTAAACAGGGCACGTCACCGTACGGTGCTGCTGTTTTGAATCCTTCGACGAGTCCATCGGCAGTCATCGGTGAATCGGTCATGTCAGTGTACGGAGCTGACGTTTTGAATCCCTCAGTGACTCCGTCGGTAAAAAAAATACCCGCAATAACCTCCATGTCAGTGAACTGCCATTTTTTTTAAAATTCTCAACATTTCGTCTGTAATTTCGTCAGTATATACCGATGGATTTTGGCCGTCGGTATATAACGATGAAATTATGGTGACCTCAAATTACTGATAGAATTAGTCCGTCGGCAATTTCGTTGGTATTAAGCGAATTTCTGGTAGTGAATGAGCTGAAAAATAACTTATTAATGTTTTATTTTTTTTCAAGTTTATTAAAATACTGAGGAACAAATCTTACAAATTAAAAGGTTGAATGAGAATGAAATTAAAAAAATATATATAATTTCATAAATTATCTCAAACAAAATAAATAGTAATCTAAATAATAGAGATCAAATCTAAAAAATTAAAGATGAAGAAATTAAAATAATAATTAAAATTAAAATTTTATAAATTATTTCAAATAAAATAAGTAACAATTAAAAGAATGAGGACCAAATTTGATAAATAAAAATTTTTAATTAAAAAATAATAAGGAAAAAGCAAATAACAATTATAAAAATGAGGACCAAAGTTAAGGGAAAACACTTTCCTGGAAACCAAACCAAATTTTTCTTTGACTGGAAAGTGTTTTCCGTTAACCAACTTTTCTAATAGCAAACAAACACAGGAAAGTTTAGAAAGTGGTTTCCCGGAAACTACTTTCCGGGAAACAAACATGGCCTTAATATAAAAATTAAACTCTAAGGGATGAAATTGAAAAATAAATATTCAAAACAATATATATATATATAGCAATAAAAAATTTGAGGACCAAATCTAATATAATCAGCAAATAATATGACATTTCTAAATTTTTCACAACTTCCGAAAAGTGTTTTCCGCCCAAAATAAAAGGAAAACACTTTCCTGAAAACCAAGCCAGATTTTCCTTTGACTGGAAAGTGTTTTTCGTTGACTAACTTTTCTAATAACAAACAAACATAGAAAAGTTTGTAAAGTAGTTTTCCAGAAACCATTTTCCGAGAAACAAACATACCCTTAATGTTTGTTGATAGATTTGTCCCTGGATTTTGTGGTCAGAATTAATCTATCACAAAGATCTCGGTCACAAATACCTAAAATTTCTAAAAAGAAACTTTGGGACAATAATTTCGCAACAGTTTTTTTTTATATGTTTCCTTTTGTTTACAAACTTTTGATTTATAAGGTTTTGTGATTGTGATGAAGTCACAAATCAAGAGCTTTTTTACTTGGTAGTGAAAGAAATGTTTGTTTAGCTATACTTATGAAAATATTAAAAGTTCAAATTTAATATAAATGTAGTAGGGGTTTGTTTAGATGTGTATCTTCCTTGTGTTTACATATTTGCATTACACTATAAGTTAGATTAAGAATTTTTTGAACATAACAAAAAGTATCTAGGTCATAAAAAATTATTTTTGTATTTTTATTATATCGAACCCAACGAGTTAACCTTAAAATCTTATGATTTGATTGCTCGCCTAGTCTAAGTTTAAAATTAAATAATGTGAAGTTGTCCCAACATGACCCAATTGATTTAATTGGTCCAAAGACATCCCGACCAACTGTTAAAAACATTTGACAATAAAAATGAGAAAAAATAATAAAATTGACATAAAAAAACTTTTGACCCAATTTTTTGCACAACCTAAGTTTAAAATTAAACCAAATGAGAGTTGTCTTATTGTGATCTACTTGACTTAGTCAATCTCCCTCGATCAGTGAAAGAGGTTCAACACCTTATGGGAAGATTGGTCACCCTCAATAGATTCATTGCTCATTGTAAGGAGCGCAACTTGAATTTCTTCAAGACTTTAATAAATATTTCTAACTTCGAGTGGATATTAGAGTGTAAAAAGGCCTTTGAAAAACTCAAAGTGGACCTCTCATCGCTTATGGTTTTATCATAAACAAGGGAGTGTGAAATCCTCTTTCTCTAATTAGATGCATCAGACTTCGTTATTAGCGTAGTGTTGGTAAGAAAGGAATAAGGGATCCAACGCTTAGTCTATTACTCCAATAAGACTCTTTATGATGTTGAAACCAAATATTTTAAAGAAAAGATAGCTTTATTTTGATTAATGCCTCCCAAAAGTTGAAGCTTTATTTCCAAATCCACCAGATCATAGTATTGACAAATCAGCCTCTCTAGTGAATCCTTTATAAGCTAGACATGTTTGGGCATTTAACAAGGTGGACAATAAAGTTGGGCTTTAACCAGGTTGACAATAAAGTTAGGCGAGTTTGGCCTCCAATATAGACCTAGGTCGGTTATAAAGGAATAAGATTTGGTAGATTTCATTGATGAATGTTCTTTTGATGAACTTATACTTGATAAATCAAAGTCTCCATCAAGCATTGATCCCACTTGTTGAACCTGCAGCTTCCTTAAAACCCATAGTGATTGTCGTAACCCAATTTTGACACTTATTTTTTTTTTATATATTTCAAAAAAATTATAAAAATACCTAAAAAAAGTATTTTGTTCTTTTTAGTCATTTCATCATTTTTGTGTAATTTTATGATTCAAATTAAGTTAGGAATTATCATAAAAATCATAAAACAAAAATTAAAAAATACAAAAGAAATCTAAAAAATAAAAACAAAAAAATAGTTGGGGAAAATTTGGACTAATAATTGAGTTTCACAAACCAAAGATTTAGTTTGGGAAGTTCACTTAGATCCCATAATGATTTATATTGCTATTGGAAAATTATTGGAAGAGAAATTGAAGACAAAAAGATTTAATTTGATTTTAATTTGTCTAAGATTGGAAAGATTAAAAAGCCAAAGATGAGTTTGAAACACTTGACCATATTAAAAAGTTAGTTGAAGGATTATTTAAAGAGAAAAATCAAAATTGAGAGTTAAAAAGATCAAAATTGCATAATTTTGAAAATGATGGATTTGTAATAAATGGTTAAAATTGGGGTCCAAATTGATTAAATCAGGGATGCAATAGAAATTAAAAATATGATTTAGGAATTTTGAGAAACCAAGGACTAAATTTGAAATGTAGCTAAATTGGAAAGATCAATTTAGGGATTAAATTGAAACAAAACCCTAATTTAATGTTATTGAAAAAACTCAAAATCCAAGAACTGTAATAAAAAGGATAAAATATTCAGGGACTAATTAATTTAACTTTGTTTCAGTCCTCTATTTTTCTATTCCAATTAATTCCAATTGAGTTGATTTAATTTAATTCAGTCCATTTAATTTATATTTTAGTTCAATTAAGTCCAAATGTATCAACCCAAATCAAGTAATAAAACCCAGAGGTTGCAATTTACAGCTCCTCAAACCTAATTTCCAGCCAAGTTCATTTAGTAATTAAACCGAATTCTACATTACAAGTTCTCACATTCTAGCTCAATCATTTTGGGATCCTAAAATTCCTGTCGAAATCTTCAATCAATCCTTCAAATAATACGCAGACCACCTCTTACTTGAAAACCCATCGATTGCCTTCATCTTCTCCAACAAGATGGCTACTGTCTATTAACAAAAAAGAAGGAGCTTAACCTTATTGCCTCTTCTCACCCTATAAAAAAAATATCATTCTTACCTAACACAAGATGACCTCCCTTCTAAAAAAAACACTGAAAAGTCACTCATTCCTCTATGAGCTTTTCATTAACCTAAAGAGAGAACAACATTGGAAAAACATCATCTTTTTACCCCATATTGTTTCTCTTAAAAAAAACAAATTCAATTTTCCCAACCAAAAGCAAATTAGACTAATTTTGAAACTCATCTCATCCATCTTCTTCCAATTTTAATACAACATACTCTTTCAATCTTCTCCTTTTTACCAACATCAAGCCATTGTCATTTTCTTCGTAAACAATTCATAAGAACATCAAGACCATTTCATACTTAGACACCAAACCATTTTCACTACCAACACTAACACCTAACCCAATTTACTCAACAAACATTATTGTCTCCTTATCAACTTATAATAGATCAACATAATCTCTCTTTCAACCAAAAATCAACCACTGTCTAGGATGCGATCCCTCATCATCTTTCCACTTATTCATCATCATAAAAAATAACATCAATAATGAACTAAACATGAGCCTCCAACATCAACTCATCACAAACCCACAAGACCTCGTCTTTTTTATTTCAAAAGCAACCTCTATCTAAACCCAAATCAGTCCTAATAGAAACCATAATCCACCTACTATCAAGCCCAACTAACCCATTCTTATTCAATAACTTTTCTTTTTTCCACCTTTTCCTTTCACCCAAACCACACATCTTGCCATTATGACAGGCTATAGACAGTAATAAGAAATTCATGATTATCCTCTTTTCCTCTCAATTATAAGCCATCACAAACCCAAACCTCTCCCATACTAAACAAACTTTAATCATAGACCCAATAATCACCATACGTGTCTTCCTCATCAACTACTAATAGACCAACACAACCTCTATTTTAACCAAAAAATAACCATTGTCAAAGAACCAACCCTTCATTATTTTCCTAATCATTCATCGTTAATAAACAACATCAATAATAAACCAAAGCTAAGCCTTCAACATCAACTTATCATAGACCAACAAGACCTCATCTCCTCTATTTTAAAATCAGGCTCTTTTTAAACCTAAATCAGTCCCAATAACAAGGATGATCCACTTGTTGTCAAACCCAATCAACATATTCTCATTCAATAACTTTCTTTTTTTTACCTCTTTCATTCACCTGAACCACACATCTTGTCATTGTGACAGACTATAGACAATCGTTATAAATTCATGGTTGTCCTTTTTCTTTCTCAATCATGAGCTACCGCAAACCTAGACCTCTCCTCCATTGAATAAACTTTAATCACATACTTAAGGACCACCAGACCTGCCACCATTCAAATACCAGTGATATTCTATTTCTAAAACCCTCAATTTCTTCTTTAATAGTCTCTCATCTTTTAGGCTTCTTTTCACCTTCCAACACTATCTTTGTTGATAACAACCTCAAACGAATGACCTTTTAGTTATCCATGAGACTATGACCAAAGTTCAATTACTATCCATTAGACCCACTAAACTAACCACAAGGAGAAATCACATTCTACAACCATCAACCACCATAAAACTTCCCTCTTCAATGACATCAAAAACCCTAACCATCATCACTAAAAGCAACAAATAGGTCCTCCTTCATGTTACCATCCAAAAACCTTCACTCTCAATTCACATAAAGAACCCAAACCATAATTTTTTAGAATCCCAATTGACAAGAAGATATTTTTGTTTTAGAAAACCTTGTTTCTTTTATATTTACAGATATATGTTAAGAGGCACGTAAGTTACATGCACTCATCCATTTTAAAAGTGCAATCAACTAGTATGTGAGCCACACACATGTCATATATCCCGAACAAATATTCCAGTATTATTCTTAGACCCCAATAGCTTCCACTCACCCAAAAGGTTGATTTTAAACTTTAAAAGTTTTTTTAATTTATTGATATGTTGTTGTGATAATTAGTTTGATTATTTATTGTGTGGTGTGTTTTATAATTAGTGAATAACATTGTGTATGGGTTGTCATAGGCGAAATAACACTTTATATGTAGGTATTGTGATTAGTGAAATGGCACTATGTATGTGTGACTAGTTTTTTTTTTTTTTTTAGTATATGTTAGATAACTTGATAAACCTAAACCAAAAAGAATGCCATAAAAAATTAATTATTTTTCAAAATTGTCATTATGACCAAGTCTTTCTAAAAAAAAATCATTTTTGCATATTCTATCATTGTATAATAAAAAAAGAATTTGTCTTTCTAGTTTGTTTACAAAACAACAAAAAAGAAAAAGACAAAAATATTTTTCATATTTTAGCATTTGATAAAAATATTTGTTTTAGCATTTTCATAAAGAAAAAAATAGAAAATACAAAAGTATTTTGCATGTATTTTAGACTTTATAATAATTTTATGAAGTCTATTAGGATTTGACACAAATTAAAAGGCTCGTTAGGGCCGACACACCCAAAACTTCAAAAGTCTAACCTTGGTTTTCTCAAAACAATAAAAAAATATTTTGTTATTTACTTTCAATGTTTGAAGTAAATAGACTTATGGTAAGTTGTTGTCTAGAATGTTGAGAAAAGTAAAATATTCCTTAGATTTTAAGATATTAAAAGTTTTTTGTTCAATATTTTCTGACGCTAGAGCTATAAGTATCAAGGTACTATAGGTTAGGTGAACCTCGTCAAGGGTACTTTCATGGACTTTTCTTATTATTTAGGTTGATTTGTATGGACCTAACATAGTCTCACTGATACATTTATGGACATAACTTGAGTTATAATCTAAGATGCCCACTTTAGAATTGTCAACTCAATAAAACAATTAGGAGTGGCAAAAACCAACCAGGCTTTTAGAATGGATAAGTGTTGAACTTTGGACCAAGGTTTAACTCATCATAGTAAACCCACATTCACTCAATATATAGGCCACCAATAGTTTAAACACAACAAGACCTTAACAATTTAAGACAAGACAAACAATATAGCCTACCTCAAGTAGGATGTTTTAGGGGTGAAAATATCTTTTTTGTAATATAATCATTCCTTTATCACATATCTCTAAAGATCAATTAGGTATCTTAGTGACTATAATACTAGGGAACAACTCCTATTTTCAAAAGTTTAGACCTTTTTTTAATACATCATAAAAACTCGGTTCTTTTTCTCGAGACATTGTGATGTTGAGTGTGACATTAGCCATCCCCACTTAGAAGTTATATATAGACGGATCCTCTAATACCGAGAGGAATAGCGATGGGATAGTGCTTATAAGTTTAAAGGGGCAAGTTTTTTTAATATGGAGTTTGTTTTGAGTTCCTAGACACCAACAATGTATCAAGATCTAAAGCCCTTTAGTGGGTTTAGTCTCGCGGAGACCTTGGATACATATCCCCTTCGCATTCACAGTGACTCTAATTGGTGGTTAGCCAATGCCAAGAGCAATAAAGGTAGAGAGATCTTCACTATCCATTTACTAAGGAAAGACAACAATTGAGCAGGTCTTTTATCCAAACTTGCAATCTTCAACTTTATTGAGCTCTATCTGGATGTGTGGATTGACATATTAAAGAGAACAAATGTTGGAGAATATAAGATAGTGACTGCCCTGATCATTATTCATGAGGATTAGAGAACATCTATCGAACATTACATACTAAGCTTTAGGTAAAAATGAGGTCATTTTCCTAGCTAAGTAAAGAGCATGATATTACTTGGTCAATGACGTCCTATACCAAAGTTTCATCTTAGTTTCTCTACTTAAACATTTATCTCCTGGAAAAAAAAAACACTTATGTTTTAAAGGAGATCTATGAGGGATGTGATGCCTTCATGTGAGCCCTCAAGCTTTTGTTGTCAAAGTTATCCGATTAGGTTTCTACTAGATAATCATACTTTATGATGCTGTAAATTTGGCTAGAAGATTTGACAAGTACCAAAGATTTACCTCAGTCTCCCACCAGCATTCTATAAAGATAATTGTTATAGCTTTTCCTTGACTTTTCTTCGACAGGGGAATGGAAATCTTGGGTCCCTTTTATAAGGCCACGGGTAACACTTGGTGACAATGGACTACTTCATCAAATAGATGGAGGCTAAGGCATTGACAAATATAATTAATAAAGTGATCTTAATTATTCTTGTGAAAGAATATCATATATTAATTTAGGCTTCCTAAAATCCTCACAATTTATAATAAGATGCAATTTGGCAATCACAAGATGAGAAAACAATGTCAAAGACTCCATAGTGATAATAGGTTTTTTTTATTGTCGTACCTTCAAACCAATGGTCAAGTTGAGCTCACCAATAAAGTTTTACTTAATAGGCTTTAAAAAGAGATCAAAGAAGCAAAGTCAGAATTAGAAGAACTATATAAAGATTTTATGGGCTTACAAAATGATATAAAAAATTACCAGGGAAACCCCATTCCTTTTTACTTATGGTATTGAGACCATGATACTAGCTGAAATTCAATGCCCATATCCTATATTCACCCATTACTCTCCAAAAAGAGATGAGTAGGGGCTGAAGACCAACCTATTGAGAAGTCAACCACTTTCCATATTGATGGGTTGTAAGAATAAAGGTTAGTAATAATTGTGAATACTTTATTTGAAATGAACATATCCAAAGTTGCAAATCCCTTAAACACAGTGAGGAACTCATTAAATGAGTCTCTCAATGCCTTTGAATAAGCATGTTCCTCACAGGAGGCCCTCACTTTTGCTTTGGTAGTCACCATTTGTTACTTATTTATTTCTTGACAAGTTTCCTAGATCTTTTTAGACTAAAAGCTAGATGTGTCCATAATTTTAACACTGGCTCTTTTAGCCTCGACCTCTTCTCCCTTATACTCCTTCTTCGAAGATGAACCTGTACCAAAAAAAATGAAAAAAAAAATGATAAACATGTCAAACAATGTACAAATTATAAAGCTTTACATACCTTGCCCATTTCTCTTTTGGTACAATCCTTTCATCATCTTATTCACATTAAAGTGATTAAAGGCTTTCATTGGTCTTATGCAAACATCCTTTTCAAAGTCATTCCGACAAGGCCTCACATTTATGTATGGCCTAGGAGTTCACCAAAATAGAGGGACACCTCTACACCTCCTGCTCTTTAACTCGAGGAGCATCTCTATCAAACCTTATAATTAACCACATTCATTGTCATTCTTTTACAAGGGTGGTTTTACCGTCTAGTATGATATTCATAGGCATTCATAGGCCTTTTTAGTCGGCTGATGAAGATGAAGAACTAATGAAGGTTATGATCACCATTGGAGAAGCCATTTAAGGTGTAAAACTATTTGAATATATCTATGGTTGGCTTCAACCCTACATTCATTCTTAAAAGTTGTAATGATAACCCATCCATTCATATGTAATTGGTAAGCATATATGTTAAAGTGAAAGAAGACATCACTCAAAAACCATTTCAATAATAAGTAATGCCCTAACTCATACATATAAAAAAGGGTTGTAATCTTAATCTTTTCACTGTGGGCACCCTTTTATTTTCTGGCTTATCTTTTCAGATTGGTCAACTATATACACCCCTCCTTATTGATCGTTAGCCTTATCCAGTTGCTCTATGGTTATAGTGTTATCCTCTATATCCTCAAGAGCCCTAGGTAATCTAAGGTTCTCTAATGGACGGGCATTAACATCTTTAGTTCTAGGACTAATTCTAAACGACCTAGACTCTCTGCTAGACCCTTTAGTTTCTGGTAACCATAGTGTAAAGGTGAAATCACTACTAGATGCTACTTACTTACCCCTTATTGGATCCATTTTTACAATTATATAAAACTACTAAGGATGGATAGTTACCTTAAGTCAAGTCTCCTTGTACTTAGTTCCATATAAAGTCAACACACTCCACATAATTACTCTTTACAAGGAACACACTTCACATGTCACAACTACTTGGAAAGATGACTTAGAGAGAAGTTTAGAGAGAGGAACTTTTAGGGTAGAATGAAATGGATTGAAATAAAGTCCTTATATAGTGGGAGGCCTCCCTCATACGCAACCGGATCAGTGACATATATCATCGCCTTTAACAAATCCACTAAGTTAAAGCCAACACCACTATAAAATATTTCTCCAAGTATTTTTCATCTGAAATAAGCATTTTTCGATCATGGTGCACAACTCGGCAAATTGATACTTCGACAATGCGCCTCTTGATATAAGTTCCTTTTCTTCTACAGAGAAAAATCAAGGATCCCATCAAAAAAATCAGGTGTATCTTTAAGTCTTTGTGTATCTTTACTATAAAGACTTTGGGAGCTACAGATGAACTAGGATTTATCATTATTTTTTAATAACTTTATGTTGGCCCCAGCTCATTTTACCGATGACTCATGCATAGAAGGTTTTTGAAAAAAAAATTTTAGGTGTAAGCATCAAGTGCATGGATTAACGCCACTAAGCCTAGGCAATGCTATGAACCTTACGCTAGGATCATGCTTGAGCCCACAGGCATCAGGAGCATGTTTAGCACCATTTAGACCCAAGTCATGCACTTGAGCTTAGTGCGTTTCCTGGTACTTGTTAGGCCTTACCTTATGCTCTAGACCCAACATATAGTCCCTTGGGATTTTTGTCCAACCCAAGCTTTTTAGTGTGAATCTTACTTCATCTACACCCCTAGGCGTGCAAAAGTCTCTCATAGCCCACCCCATTTCCATCTTATTAATACAAGTATAGGAGATATTTATCTCATATTAATGCTTGTGTTAAGGATATTTGTTTCTCATCAATGCTTGTGCAAATGATATTTATACCATATTAATGCATGTATAAGGGATATTTATCCCTCATTAATGTTACCATGGTGAAATGACTTTCTAGTCCTTTCCTTTAAGCAATAAGACAAGGTTTAGGGGGGCATAAATACCATCTGAACCACCTAGGTAAGGGGTTCATAATTTTTATTTTCAATATACACACTACATCATCATTTACAGAGAACTTATTTTCATACCAAAACAAGAACAAATAATCTTGTTCTTAAAATTTAATGTTTTTTGCATATTTATCACACCTTCCTTTACAAAGATATTGACTTAAGCATATAAGGGTTCTCAAATCCACCAAAAAAAGAACTGTTTTGCAGGTATTAAGATCCCTACATCAAGTTATCACCTTCCTTTGCTAGGGAGAATGGATCTAATAGCATGAACACTTGATTAAGTCCATTATCCAACCATCTAAAAACTTTATTATTTAGTATCTTGGATTTTGAAATATCATAGAAAAGGCATTCAATTAACTATAACTTAGCATTATAATTTAGCAAAAATAATTAATTAGTCATCATAATATAAAAAATTATTATTTAATCTCTATTTTTTTATATTTATTTATAAATTAATCATTTTTGTCCATTTCAGGTTTATTTTTAATTTATTTTTATTTTTTATTTTGAAAAATAAAAGGTAAAAAATTAAGTAAATATGATAAAAAGTTTGAAGAGAAAAGAAACCATTTTTAAAAAACAAGATATTATTAAATTAAACATGGTCAACACTAGTCAAAGGGCTATTAAATTATTTTTTATACTACAAAGGACTGTTTAATTATTTTCTTAATAAACTACAAGGACTAAATTATAATTAACTCAAAAACATTCTATCAATTATTATTATTGTTATTATTTCACGTGCACCATTAACAAGAATCTAAATGTACATAGTGTTTCACCATAGCATGTGACAATAAATGTAGTTCATTTGAACAATGTTTCTCTCTCTTTTTCTGGTCCCTGAGATTTTTATATTTTGGTCTCTCAAATTATTTTTCATATTTGATCCTTTAACATTGCTTAGATTTATGATTGGTCTTTGTGATTTATTTTTCATGTATGTGTAAGAAGATCTTGAGGTATCGAGAAAATATTCTATTTTTGGTTGATGCTCGATTTGGTATAATAAAATTTAATTTAATTGATTTAAAATTATCAAAGTTTAGGGGACTAAATTTGAGATTTAGATAAATATTCAGTATCTTTTTTTTAGTGATCAATTGAGTGATTTTTCATTAACTCCATTAAACATTGAAGTTATTGGTCAATTAATTCTCCATTTTAATTTTATGGAAATAATTTCATGGAAATTAATGAAAAATATTGAAAATAATTTTCATGTTTATTTATAAAATTTTCAAGATTTATTAAAAGGGAAGATGATCTTCATGGTTGCCATGGTAAAGAAATAATATTTATTTCTTTATTTACGGTGTGAAAATCTAACACTCCCTGTCATGTTTTGTTAATATTTTCTTAATGCAAATTAAATGGAAAGAAATCTTCCTAATAATCTTCTTACTGATTAAGGCGTGTTTAAAAGTGTAATTGCAGTTGTATTTTAAAGTGCTTTTCACTCGGAAATGCATCAAAATAATATTTTTTTTATTTTTTTAAAATTATTTTTCACATCAGCACATCAAAATGACCTGAAAACACTAAAAAATATTAATTTGAAGCAAAGAAAAAAATAAAAAATTTCAATTTTTGAAACGCAAAAAAAAAATAGGATTTAAATATAAATGATAATCTGGTATCGAGTTGATCTTAAAAACCATGTCGCGTATCATTGGCTGAAACTCATTATCGGAAGAACAAAAAAAAATTCTCTCTTTGTATTATTAGTTAGTTAAATGGAATAATTGGATAATGCAAGAGAAAAAACAAAAAAAAAAGAAAAACATTCAAAACACACCCAAAGAATATATTTTTTTAGAGGGAAAGGTTAATGCATGGCAATTCTATCTTTTTAATTATTCTTCATAATTTTTTTCATTCCTTCTATTAGGTTATCTCATTTGCTTAATATAGCTTATGAGGTTTAGCATACTTGCTTGGGTTTGCTCATTTTTGTTTTATTTTTACTATTGATTAATATTTTTTTTCAATTGTTCTTTTATATTTGGATTATTGGGAATTGAGCATCATAATATTTTTCAATTTGCTTTATATGAAGTTATCTTGACCTCATAACTCGGATCATAGGTTTGACATGTTATCTCAGGTTAACATGAGTTGTTTATTTATTTATTTTATTCTTAATTTCATTATTTAACATTGGGTTGTCTAAGGATTGAGATTCATGTCTTTTTTCTTTGGACAAGTGTTTTTTTTTTGTATAGGTCGTTATGATAACTTTTTTGTTATAAAAAATCATTCTATTTATTGTTGTTACTTCTTTTTCTTATCATATATTTAAATGAAGATAACTTATTGGATCCACTCAGGTTTATGACCCGAGTCATAAATTTTTTCTTACTTCATTAAAATATGTTAACAACATCTGAATAATTTTTTACATTAAAAAAGTTTAGTCTAATCTATAATGTAATGCATGTCACTATCTAATAGTATATTAATCACCAAAGGTTTTCTTAAAGTTAGTAACATACAAAGAAGAAATAATATATATCTTGGAACCGATAGTTATAGACAAACATTTAAGAACACATGCTAATCACTTTCAAATTAGAGTACACAAATAAAATAATTGTTATACTACTAATAATAAAAAAAAGTTTTATCTTTTTTGACAAACTAGATAAAATTGATGATATAAAAAAATTTAAGAAATTATTGGTTGAATAATTCTTTTGACAAGCTAAATAAATAAAATAAAAAACTTAATTTTCATTTTTATGTTATAAATGCATAATGTAAATACTAATCGTCTATTTTAAGTCTAAATGGAAAAAAAAATAAAGATAAAGTACAATAATATTTTAAAAATATTAGAAAATTATAGAAACCATTCAAAATATTTATTACTATTTAAAAAAAAATTAAACTGAATAATTTTAAAAAATGAGAGAGATGATATCAATTAAAATCAAATTAAAAACAAAAACAAAAACAAAAACAAAAACAAAAACAAAAGGCTAAAGGCTATTGAACCTGAGAGGTCAATCTCTCTCTCTCTCTAACTAACTAAAAAAACAACACATTGTTTACTATTATATTTTCAGTAACCGAAAAATAAAAGGCCAAGCTCTTAGATCTCAAAAATAGGTGACCAGAAAGTCAGGGATCGAGCTTTGAGTTTCTAAAACATAATTTTCAACTTATGTTTACAACACCAAAAAACAATCATACGAATTTGAATAAACTCATTTCCAATCCAAAAACAATCTCTAATCACTCTATAAACTGAAAATCCAACCAAATAGTTTTTTTTTATGAGTCTCAATTTATTTATTTTTTTGGCATGATTAAAAGACACCACCACCTTCATTAAACATCGTTTTTCAATTGTTCATTTAATTTGAGGCAATACTTAAAGAAATTTTGTTTTTTTAATTATTTTGTTTTAAAACTGGTATTGTTCATTTTTTTTTACCTTTTCTTTCTATAGAGTTATCCTAATATCATGTCTTGAATTATGGATTCAGCAGGTTTATCAAGTTAGACTTGGGTCTTTTTTACTACTTTTTAATCTTTTTTTTTAATCTTGAGTCAATAACTAAAATCTTAGATTTTTTTTGAAAAAAAAATATATTTTCTTAATATTTTTTTACAATAAAAAAATGATAGGCTCGCGACGTAGCACAGGCCACCTGTCTGTCTTTTTCTAAATCAGGTTTTAAAAATATTATAACAAAAGCTAAATGGTGTGTGGAAATCAATGTAGATTAAGAGACATTTCACTATGGATTGTAATAATAGTTTCACTTTCAATTTCTCATCTTTTCATGAGCGGATAAACATTTCTTTAGCTTTCTTCCACAAGAGTAATCAGGTTTTTTCAATTTTCAAGTGCAAGTAAATAACGCCTTTAGCTTTAGAAAAGACAAAAAAAGCTTTGCCTCTGGGGGTATTTTGGTATTTTTACATGGATATTTTGTGTAATTAAGAGGATCATGATGGACGTTTTAGTATTTTTCACATTGTATTTTTAATCAAAAAGTTGTTGGCGCATGTTCTATGCGCCATAGCAAGTGGCGGCGCCCGCATCATTGAGGAAGCAAGTGAGACGCTTCCTGATGGCCAAATCTGGCCATCCATCGTATAACTAGATGCGTAGCCGTGCCATCTCAATATGAAGCGGTGCATGTAAACATATCATGGTTGGATTGCCGCCGATACTCGATTGTTTGTGTTTTTCTTTCTTTTCTCTCTTTTGATAACTAAAGTGTACAATTGTCATCTCTTTGTTTGTTGCTTGTTTGGGTATCGCATGGCTGTCAGACCCAAATCGCTTGGGTCTAACATGGCTGTCAGACCATAACGCTTTGGTGTTGCAGCCATCCCAGACCCACAGTGCCTAGGTTATCTCATTTGCTTAATATAGCTTATGAGGTTTAGCAGACTTGCCTGGGTTTGCTCATTTTTGTTTTATTTTTACTATTGATTAATATTTTTTTTCAATTGTTCTTTTATATTTGGATTATTGGGAATTAAGCATCATAATATTTTTCAATTTGCTTTATATGAAGTTATCTTGACCTCATAACTCGGATCATAGGTTTGACATGTTATCTCAGGTTAACATGAGTCGTTTATTTATTTATTTTATTCTTAATTTCATTATTTAACATTGGGTTGTCTAAGGATTGAGATTCATGTCTTTTTTCTTTTGACAAGCGTTTTGTTTTTTTTTTTGTATAGGTCGTTATAATAACTTTTTTGTTATAAAAAATCATTCTATTTATTGTTGTTACTTATTTTTTTTTATCATATATTTAAATGAAGATAACTTATTGGATCCAGTCAGGTTTATGACCCGAGTCATAAATTTTTTTTTACTTCATTAAAATATGTTAACAACATCTGAATAATTTTTTACATTAAAAAAGTTTAGTCTAATCTATAATGTAATGCGTGTCACTATCTAATAGTATATTAATCACCAAAGGTTTTCTTAAAGTTATTAACATACAAAGAAGAAATAATATACATCTTGGAACCTATAGTTATAGACAAACATTTAAGAACACATGCTAATCACTTTCAAATTAGAGTACACAAATAAAATAATTGATATACTACTAATAATAAAAAGTTTTATCTTTTTTGACATACTTGATAAAATTGATGATATAAAAAAATTTAAGAAATTATTGGTTGAATAATTCTTTTGACAAGCTAAATAAATAAAATAAAAAACTTAATTTTCATTTTTATGTTATAAATGCATAATGTAAATACTACTCATCTATTTTAAGTCTAAATGGAAAAAAATAAAGATAAAGTACAATAATATTTTAAAAATATTAGAAAATTATAGAAACCATTCAAAATATTTATTACTATTTTAAAAAAAGTTAAACTGAATAATTTTAAAAAATGAGAGAGATGATATCAATTAAAATCAAATTAAAAACAAAAACAAAAGGCTAAAGGCTATTGAACCTGAGAGGTCAATCTCTCTCTCTCTAACTAACTAAACAAACAACACATTGTTTACTATTATATTTTCAGTAACCGAAAAATAAAAGGCCAGGCTCTTAGATCTCAAAAATAGGTGACCAGAAAGTCAGGGATCGAGCTTTGAGTTTCTAAAACATAATTTTCAACTTATGTTTACAACACCAAAAAACAATCATACGAATTTGAATAAACTCATTTCCAATCCAAAAACAATCTCTAATCACTCTATAAACTGAAAATCCAACCAAATAATTTTTTTTTATGAGTCTCAATTTATTTATTTTTTTGGCATGATTAAAAGACACCACCACCTTCATTAAACATCGTTTTTCAAGATGAATCTATTTACACCAAGATTGGCCATTTTTGTGGATGGATGTGACCCCATCGAACCTTTTTTCTCTCATCTCTTTTTTTTTTTATCTCCTCTCTCAACATTTAAGGATTAAAATGTAAGATTAAAATGTAAAATCCTAAAATAACGAGGACCAAATATGCAAAAAAAATAAAATAAAGGACCAAAGTAAAGTTTTCCATGCCATTGCAGAAGAAAAAAAGGCTTTGTTTTTTTGTTTATGCTAATCTTGGTCATTGTTCTTTTAGATTTATTTTTAACAATAACCTTTGTTTTGTAAAATTAATCTTTCATTTAATGTCGGAATATTATCTAACATCTCACATATACAAGAGTATGCAAATCAAAATAAATCTTAAAATATAAAATCATGTCAACATAACTTCTAAGGAATAGGTAAAAGAAGTTTCAATGACTAAAATTTAAAGAACTAAAAACTTGAGGATATGAAAGAAAATATAGCCCATGAATAGTTTCTCCATGAATAGTGAAAAAGAGCGTGGATGAACATTGTCATAACCCGTTTTTTACCCCTCTATTTTTTAACATATTTCTAAAGAATACAAGAATTTCCAAAAAAATATATTTTTGATGTAATTCAACTAATTTTTAGACATTTTGATGATTTTTTTTTGCTTGTTGTATTCATGTTAATGATTTTTCAAAAGTAAAAAATTCATAAGAATTAAAAAAGAGAGAAAGAAAAGACAAAGAAGAAAAAATGTGTAGTGTACATAATGAAGGACCAAAATAACTAATACAATAAGAATATTCTAAGATGGGGTTAGAGTATTCTTAGAATAAGAAATAAAAAATAAGAATATTCCTAGGTGGGGTGGTATAAATAGAAAAAAGAATGTGTCAAAAAAAATACTAGTCTCTATAGAGAAATTTGAAAAAAGAAAAAGGAGAGAAAAATGAGGAGGTGTAAAAATAAACCCTAGCCAGAATTGGGAGATGGAAAAAATTAGGAAAAAAAAAGGGATAGAAATCCTAACCAAGGTGTATAAGAAAAAACCTGGCCTACCTTTCTTCCCCCACAAAATCCTAGCCTCCATCTTATTTTCCCTTTTAGTGGAAGAAAAGCTTTGGAGGAGAGATTTTGAAGGGGAAAAAAAAAAGAGAAGAAGAAAAAAGGAAGAGAAGGGCTCATTATTTTTAGACTTTATCTCACTAAACTAGAACTTTTCTTTCTTTCAATTATATTGATCAATCTCCATTTCTTTCGGCCACCATCCAGACCTCTTCTCTAGTGGAGTCGTCATGCTGTCAGATTGTGACAAATAAGGAACTTTCTAAACTTAAAAGGAAAAATAAAAATAATAGAGTCATCGCCTAGTAATTAAAGGAGACTGGGAGTCTTAGAATAGATATTGGTCTTATATATATTTAGGTACTAGATTAGTTATGCTTAAGGGAATATCTACATCACCCTTATTGCATCCTTTGAAACGAAAGGTAACCTTTGATATATGTTTTTATAAATTTATTATATGCATGCTATTAGTTATCTAAATTTATTTCTACACTTATTTTCTAATTATTTTAATAAAAAATGATATTATTCCCTACAAATAGGAGACTCATTGATAATAGATATTTTTATGTTAATTCTTAAAAATAACTGATTTTGTCGATTTAGAAAAAAAATTAATGTTAATCCCTAAAATAGGAGATTTTGTCAATTTAAATTTTTTTCAACGTTAATCCCTAAAGTAGGCTATCTAGTATATTTTATAATTTTGGATAGTAATTCCTAAAAATAGGTGATTTCATCAATTTACAAAAATTTGGATGATAATCCCTAAAAATAAAAGATTTCATCGGTATGAGAAAATCTCTCTAAATTGATGAAATTGTCTATTTTTAGAGATTATTGTTAAGATTTTTCTAAATCGATGAAATTATCTATTTTTAAGGATTATTGTCCAAAATTCCTAAATCAATGAAATAACTTATTTTTAGGGACTAATATCAAAATTTTCCTAAACCGATGAAATTGCTTATTTTTAAGGACTAAGTTCAAAGTTTTTCCTAAATTGAAGAAATTGTCTATTTTTAGGGATTAGCATAAAAAAATTTCATTTATCGATAAGTCTTCTATTTTTAAGGACTGACATTATTTTTTATTAAAATAAATCATAAATAATCTTAGAAATAAATTTAGATAATTAATAGAATGCACAAAATAAATTTAGAAAAACATATAGTAAAGATAACATTTCATTTGAAATAATAAAGCAGTGGTGATGTTGATCTTTTCTTGGGTATAACTAATCAATTACTTGAATTTCTAAGACTAGTTTCTATTTAGAATTTTTAATTTTCTTTAATTATTAGATGGAAATTCCATTATTTTTATTTTTCATTTTAATTCTTAGGAGTGCATAATTTATCACGGTGTGACAAATATAAATATGCATAGTGAAACAATGATTTATTTTAGTTTTAGTTTTAATTTCTTTGTTAATGTTAATATGGAGTAGTGACAATAGTAAAAAAAAAAAAACTTATAAGATATTTGGTACATGGATTCTCAGATATCCTCGACATTGCTAAGCTTATAATATTTATACTTGGCTAGAAATAAAAATTTAGTAATATGTTTTTATTGGGTCGGGGTTTATGCAAAAAATCCATAATGAATTTAAACAAACTTACTATTATACCCTTAAGACATAATGTTTATAAGATTCAATAATAAATTTAAATTTATAAGAAAATGAAAAATATCAAGGTTCATTTGGACTTACTTGGTTTCTATTCTTTGAATTTTTTTGGATGGTTTTGGCAATTTTTTTTTTTGCAATTTCATCATTTTTTAGTTTTTTATCCTATCAAATCTATTTTTTTATATTGTTCTATTTTTTTTACCCTAGAATTTTTATATTGATTTATTATTATTATTATTCCATCTTCCAACATTTTATTAGTCAAATGTTTAGCTTGTTAGTTGAGTTCGAGTCTAAATTTAACAGTTTGCAGGTTTAAAATATTAACCCTGATTTATGATGTTGACATAGGTTTTTTTGGTTTTTTTTTTTAGCTTTTTCCCCTATTCTCCAACATTTTTTTATTTTTTAATTCATTTTCTTTTTAGGTTGTTTTGAAAATAACACCAGTTGCTTTGGTGTTTTTTTGTTTGTTTGTTTGTTTGTTGAATTTAACTTTTCTAAAGAAATTTTGTTTTTAAATTAAATTAAATTGATTGATTTCATCCTTCAACATTTAATTTTTTATATGTTAAGCTCTTGGATTGAGCCTGGGTGAAGAATTTAATGGATTGTGAATTCAAGAATTTAACCCGAATTTACAAGGTTCATTTGGACTTACTTGGTTTTTTTTTTCTTTTTTTAAGCTCTTTTTTTTTCTTTTCATATTTCATCATCTAACATTCCTTTTTACTCTGTTTCTATATGATTTATCTTTATTTTTAAAATAACAAGGGTTGCCTTGAGTTTTGTTTGGTTAAATTTCCCTTCTTTAAAAAGAATTTTATTTTTTAATTAAATTAAAATTATTGATTTCATCATCTA
>Ga0325414_1001443_pt1 | contig 22931 bp, 13 predicted proteins | sample PopdelMetagenome_8_FD_206183 | JGI IMG/M metagenome (GOLD analysis project Ga0325414, IMG submission 206183) | Populus deltoides microbial communities from Bellville, Georgia, United States - Leaf-PdKOR-R3 | ecosystem: Host-associated > Plants > Phyllosphere > Phylloplane/Leaf | place: USA... | reverse complement strand
ATAATAAAAGGTAACAAACGAGCATATATTGGATATAACATGAACTATATGAAGGCATTTGAGTAATCAAAAAAAATTCATCACCCTATGTGAAAAAAAAATATTTCATTTATTTTTAAATAGTATTGATTGTAAATCCTTTCGCAAAGTGAAATAAGACTTGTAAAGAGTTTCAAATCTTATTCAAAGAATCAATAACTATGATGTTGAGAATAAATATAATTTGATAGAGTAAACACACTTCATATTATAATGTCTAAATTGAAATATTGTTGATGAAAGAATAATAATTATACTAAGAAAATAATTATGGAAAGTTAAGTCAAACCACTTTTGACTTTTCTAATATTTGAGGGGTCATGAAACATTGTTATTATTTTATACTTGATCTTCAAATATAAATCAATTAATTATTGAATTGATAATAAATTAATTAATTTAATCTTATTTTATTTAGAAATGTGATTTTTTTTGTCAACTTATTAAAGAACCTAATGGGTCATATATATAAAAATCATTGGTTAGAAATTAAACTGTGATGATTAATCAAATGTAACTTGATTGTAAATAAGTTTTAGAAATAGAGGACTAGAATGTAATTTATATATAGAATCATAATTATGGACCTAGAAAAAAATTAAGTATGGTCTTGATTGAATAAATTTCTAAAATTATCCTAAAGTAATATATGTGATATTATTTAGGGAGTAAATTAATATTTTGTCATTTATACACTACCAGAAATTTGCTTAATACCAACAGAATAATTCTGTCGGTAATTTGAGGTCGCCATTACCGACCGAATTTAATCCGTCGGTACTCTCGTCGGTATATACCGACGACCAAATTCCATCGGTATATACCAATGGGATTACAGACAAAATGTTGAGAATAAAAAAAAGGGCGGTTCGCTGACGTGGAGGTTATTGCAGGTATTTTTTACCGATGAAATCACCGAGGGATTCAAAACGTCAGCTCCATACGGCGATGTGACCGATTCACCGATGAAAATGCCGACGGAATCACCGAGGGATTCAAAACGTAGCTCCGTATGGTGACTTGCCCTGTTTACCGTCAGACCAGATGACGAAATCACAGACGGAATACTTCTGTTGGTGAATCCGTCGGCAAAAGTTAATTTATCCCCACTCTACCGACCCTCTCCTCCCCTATTTCTCCTTCTTCTTCCCCATCCCAACTCTCCCCAACTGCAAACAACCAGCCCCCCCAAAAAAAATCTCCCTTTTCTCAGCACAATAAGTCATATTTCTTGAAGTCTTCTCGTCACAGCATCCGTGTTCTAATTTACCAACGAATTTTTATCAGTTTTTATAGGTAATTATATCTTTTTAAATTTTAACATTTAAATGTCAATTTTATTATTTTTTTAGTAGATGTACATGTTTTATTGTTATTTCTCAAACAAACTTGTAGTATATGAATGTATAATTTTATACTAGTTGTGGTTTGTTTTAGATTTTGTAAGATTGTATTTGTTTGTAAATTGTTGAAACTTTTTTGAATTATTGAATTACATATGTTGTTTTGAAATAATTAATAGCTTGTTTAATGGGTCCGTTTTAATTTTTATCAATGGTATTGCGGAGTCGTAATTTCTGTAAATTTATATATATTTATTAATTTGTATGGACGTTGATAATTGATAATGAATATTTAATATTTATGAGAAGTTGTAATTGGTTTATTGAATAATCTCGAGGTAAACCAATATTTTTGCAAATTTATTAACCTAACATAGTTAATTAATACATGTTGTTATCATAATTTTATAGAGGTTCGATAGAAATCATAAATGATCGTTCATGGATGTATCGAGATTCACCCCAAGGATTGCGGAGGATGGATGATTGTAAAGGGGTACAGGGTTTTATTAATTTCGCAACATCTATTCCCAGAAATTTTACTGGAGGTGGTATTAGGTGTCCATGTAGGAAGTGTCAAAATAAAAAGTATCTGCATCCAAATGTTATAACGATGTATCTTTTACACAAAGGGTTTATAAAGAATTACCAGTGTTGGTACGCACATGGAGAAATATTTGTTAGTAAAAGGAGAATGGGAGAAAGGGTGGTTGGGTCAACTTCTAGTGCTAGCAAAGTGCATGAAGCGGCAAATGACAACACTAATCCTTATAGGTATATGGTTATGGATATAATAAGAATGAATCAAGGTAATGTTAGTTAATGTCCAATTATAGAAGAAGAACCTAATGCAGATGCAGTTAGGTTTTTTGATTTGTTGAAAGATTCTGACGAACCATTATGGGATGGCTGCACGAACCACAATAAATTATCGGGCGTAGCACAGTGTTCACCATCAAGTCAGATCAAGGGTTGAGTGAGGCCGGGTATGACAAGATTATTGAATAGGCGATAAGCATTTTACCTGAAGGGAACAGGCTGAAAGAGAACTTCTATGCTGCGAAGTCCGTGACGAAACCCCTCGGTTTAGGATACCAAAAAATTGACATGTGCCCTAACTTCTACATGTTATACTACCTTGAAAATGCTGAGATGATCGAGTGCATGACATGCGGCGGGCATTCCCGTTACAAACCTAGAATTGGTAGGGGAAAGACTCTAGTGGCATAAAAAAACTTCGATACTTCCCAATCATATCTAGACTGCAGAGGTTATTCATGTCACCAAGGATTGCTGAGCACATGACATGGCACCAATCACATGATGCGGTTGATAGAGTGATGGTGCATCCTTTTAACGGTGAAGCGTAGAAACACTTTAACAGTGTGTATCCTCACTTTTCAGCTGAATCAAGGAACGTGCGTCTTGGGTTGTGTACAGACGGATTCAATCCATTCGGGTCATTTGCTGCTCCTTATTCTTGTTGGCCGGTCATACTGACGGTTTATAACTTGCCACTGGGGATGTGTATGAGGTTGGAGTTCATGTTTTTATCTATGGTCATACCAGGTCCGAGCAGCCCGGGCCAGAATATAGATGTTTGTCTTTGACCGTTAATTGATGAGTTGGTGCAGTTGTGGTCCTCTGGAGCATGGTAGAAAGATATACAACAGCGGTGTTTATGTTAAGGGATCGACTAGTAGTGAGTTAGAAGTTGACTACTATGGTAGATTAGTAGAGGTCGTCGAACTGCAATATCATAGCGAGCAGAATATAGTGTTTTAATTCAAATGTTGTTGATATGACATGACTGATAGAGGAATCAGAGTTGATCCACATTTCGGTCTGGTCGAAATCAACTCAAAAGCTATACTCTGCAATGCAAATGATGTCTTTGTTTTCGCAAAGCAATGTCAACAAGTTTATTACACATACACCCCTTCTTTTAGAAAGGATCGATCAAGAGTGGATTAGTTGTCCGTTTTAAAAACGAAACCCAGGGGTCGTGTCGAGCTTGTTCAGGATGAGAACGAAGACACAAGTGTGTGAGATGAAGTCTTTCAAGTTAGTGAGTTGGCTGAACCATATTGAGTTGCTCATTTGATTGACTTGGAAGAAAATTCAAATTTTCATATTTTCGATGATAGTCGTGATAATGTTGACGCAGAGGAGTTGAATGTTGTTTTGAGCTCTACCGGACAAGCAAATGTCGATGAAGATGATGACCATATTGAAGATTGCAATGAAGGTGATGACTATTCAATTGATGACGAAGAAGAAGAAAATTCTGACTAACTATCAGAATGAAGCCCTATGTATAACCCTTTTTTAATGTAATATAGATTATGGATGATATATTTTGTAACATGAAATATGTATTGTTTAAGCATTGTTGTTATTGTTTTGTGCGATGGACAGTTTATCATTTAAGTGTTTGCAAGAAGGTAAATAGAAAAATAATTACTTGAAATGCCACAATTACCAACATCCATACTGACGGATAAAAATCCGTCGGCATTTCACAGAGAGTTTGAAAATAATTACATGAAAATGCCACAATTATCGATGCCACTACCGACGGATAATAGTCTGTTGGCATTTCACAGAAAGTTCAAAAATAATTACTTGAAAATGCCACAATTACCGACGCCAATACCGACGGATAATAGTCCGTCAGCATTTCACAGAGAGTTCAAAAATAATTACTTGAAAATGCCACAATTACCGACGCCACTACGACGAATAATAGTCTATCGGCATTTCACAGAGAGTTCGAAAATAATTACTTGAAATGCCACAATCACCGACGACGGTACCGACGGAATAAACTCCGTCCGTAAGTTGTTGACGGGTAATATTACCGACAAAATCACCGACGAACTGTGCAAATTCCAAGGGGCGGTGCATTAAATGCATCTCTGACCGCGTGAGGTCGCCGACGGAATTACCGACGGATAGTGAAAAATATGGAGGGTAATTAAAAATATTGGTGTGAAATTCAAAAATTACCGATGGAATTTCAACACGTCACCTACAGAATAAATTAAAATAATATTTTTTATATCCATCAGTGAATCCGCGGTAAAACTGCCCTATAAATTCTACCGACCGCCCCTTCAGTTCATTTTTTCATAACTTCCGTTCTTCACCTTCAATTTTGATTTTTTTCCTCTCATTTCTTCAAGGCTTTCACCTACAATCTCTAGCAAGTGTGCTTGTGAATCTTCATCAGATTAAAAGGTATGTGTTTCCTCTATTTCATTTTACTTTAAGGGTTTTTTTTTGTTTTAGCTATTTTTATTTTTTTTATGTTTTTTTTTTTGGTGTATTTTTATAATGTAGATAAAGTCTTGAAATCAACACATTATTAAGGTAAGCATGTTTTATTCCTAAAGTCTATAGTTTTTTTTTAATTTATTGAATATATTTTATTGTTGTATAGGCATAATTATTGAATAATTTGTTGAGTTGTAATTGTTAATATTGAATTTACCTTAGAATAAGTAATTGAATATGTTGGAATAATTAGTAATTTTACTACATTATTGCATGATTTGTGTTTAATTATTTGCATTAATTTTAATTGTTAGTCTAGAGTTTTTTTTTGAATTTATTGAATATTTTTTTATTGTTTGTATTTATATAATGATTGAATATGTTGTTAATGTTGAATTTACCTTATAATTAGTATGAATGTTATATGTATAGATGTTATGTTATATACAATATTAGTATAGATAGAGTCAATTGGTTATAGCTTTTGTCAATATTTGCAGGTTTGTGGATTTGGATAGTATCTAGTACAAGGAAGGTGCTGTCGAATTTTTTTTAACATTCAAATTTAATTATATAATTATTTGTATACAATTGTGTAGATGTGTATAACGAAAACCACAGCTCTTTGCTCACGTATAGTCGAGCTACTTCTTCTAGCAGCGAGGATGACGTATCCTTAGGTGCCTCTCAAGAAGAGGCACCTACGTCACCTGCACCGTTAACTGATACTGCCTCTTCCAGTGCAGGTTCACAGCACAGAGGTGGCGTGCCTTCGCAGCGGAATCAGTTCACCCGTAAGTACGAGGCACAGTGGAAGGATGACTTTTCAATGTAAGTTTGTTAAGGTTTTAGTTTTTTCTTTTAAGTTATAATATAATTTATGAACAACTGATCAATATTTCATGATTTTTTTTTTCAGGTTCACAAACATTGAGGCCGCCCGAGTAATATCATCGGCGTTTAAATCGTCGATGGAGATTCTATTATTTCAATGGAGTCAGGTATCCAGACATCCTGAATGGATACCTCAAATCGATGTATGGTTTAACTGATTTGAGGTTGGTGTTAATTTCTAATTTCCAGCTTATTTCTAATAATTTATTAATATAATTGTAAATAAATTATCATTTTTATTTATCTAATTATTTATACATAGCACAAATTCGCCTGGTACAAGGCGCTTGATAAAGTTGTGAGGAGGGTGTGGAAAAATCACGCGGCAACTAGGTAACATCGAAAACAATACAAGATTTTTTTAGAAAAAAAACTATGTTTCAACTTCTAATTTCTCGCTATGGAAGTAGGTTGCGTGATTTTTGGTATGAAGCACAAAAAAAGACAAAAAATCGTGAGAGATAGGGGTCTTTAAGGTTAGAACGACGTGGCGGTTTGGAGGGATTTCAAACCGATATACATCCCGGAAGATATATGGCCGCACTATCTTGAGCACGTGACGTCTGAGCGGTTCACACGACGCTCACAGTCCGGTGCTCGCAACCGGAATCAGCCAATTCATGGCTCGGTGACAACGCACACCAGCAGCTCCGTTCTGTTTGCTACACATGCGAAACGGATGGTAAGATTAATTTAAATGAAATATATCGTTAAATTAATTTGTTGTTAATTAATCTTTTTTCATTATAGGCTACATCTCTTAGACGTGAGCCGAGCCCGATGGAGCTGTTTGTGGAGACGCATGTGCGGAGTCAAGACCGCCAAAAGGGGGCACAATAGTTCGTTGACAACCGTGCTCAACATTTCGTGGTATGTTTGTTCAACCATTTTATTTTGTAAGTTATTATTTTTTTTGAATTGAATATGATGATTACTTTTTTTAATTTTCAGGAGACCTATAATAGCCGGTTGAGAGAGACATATGGGGACGATCCTTTAACCCATCCAGAATTCGATCCGGATTTGTGGATGGAGGTTGGATCGTCTGGTGGACCCGATAAAAATCGGGTTTACGGGCTCTGCAACACTACGGCCTAGAACTTGCGGGTGGCCCGTAGTGTTTCAATCGTTAGGAGCTCCCAATTAGTATCGAGCACTCAATCTAAGGAGTTTGTGGCCTTACAGCAACACACGGCTCAGCTCACCGAAAAATACAACCGAGTTATAAGAGAATATTATTAAAAATATTATGTTAATTTGTAATAAATATTATTTAACTTTAATAGTTAATTTAATATTTTTTTTAAAACACATTCAGTTTGTAATGAATATTATTTAACTTTATTTCTTTTGTTTTTTATGTTTAATAAAACTTTTATTTGCATAATTGGTTTTTATTACCATTAATTTATATAATTTTATATTTTGTATTCTAAATAATTTTTTAAAAACATATTTAAAAATAATCACAGAGGGTTTTACCGACAGAATATATCCGTCAGTGTTTGATAGTAGCAGCCACAGTCACCGACGAATTTACAGACGGATATATTTTGTCGGTATTATGGATTCACCGACAATTTTACCGATAGACATAATCCTTCGGTATTGTACAGTGCCTGCCACAATGATCGACGAATGTACATACGGATATCTTTGGTCGGTATTCCAAACATTCACCGATAAATTTACCGACGGTTTGAATTCGTCGCTCTGTCACACAATCACCGACGGGCTAAATCCGTTGGTATATTTCAAGCGGGAAACTTTTTTTTTTGGCGTGCAATTTCCGTCTGTAAAACCATTGGCAAATTTTTTTTTTGCTGACAGATATAGCGACGAACTATGGTATTACCGACGAAAGAAAAGCCGACGTATTTTATCAGTGAGGACGTCGGTAAATAAATTACCGATGAAATCTTAATCACATACCGATGAAATATTTATGTCGGTAAAACTGTGAAATCTTGTAGTGATATAGAGCTTTTAGGTCTTTCTATAAATAAAATGTTATGCCTTTCATTTTCTGTGTAATATAGTAAACAATACATTGAACATATGAAAAACACATAAAATATGAGTTAGCATTCAAATGCATAACAATTTTTCTCTCCTAAAAAGATTTAATAAGTTTCTCATTGGTAGTTAGTGTGAATTACTATTAAAGCCGAACACTTGGATGACTTGTGGTTTATGACAATTATACCGTGAAGTAATTATTCAAAGTTGAAAAGAACATCTGATCTTCATGTAATCTTTTTTATAAACCTTAAATAACTCTAGATTTGTCTAACTAGATTATTTGAACTCCTGGATTTGTTGGCACTCACTGCTGGCTTGAGAGGGCAACAGCCCATGACTGTTTTTCCACCAGAAGCATTGTTAATTACAAATTTTTCTTCTTGATTGATGGAGTTTTTGGATGTGTTGGAATAAATCATAAAATTATGATTTAATAGGTTTAGGAGTCGTCATCTAGTATTATGGTCAATAAAAAACCTGATAATTTGCGAGAGTCTGGGTAAGGAGACTAGTTGTGCATGAGAAAGACCTATCACCCCCACTACATCCTATCTATGACAAGCAGCATTATTGATTGATTGTTTTTGTAAGTTATGTTTCCATTCATTGATCTATCTATAGTTCAAGAAAAGATCTTCATCAGTAAAGAGATCCCTTTCTTATCGGTCTAAAACCTATCTATTCTAAGGCCTAGAAAATTAATGGTGTTTTTAGAAATTTTAGTTAAATCTTAATGAATAATTACAAACTTGCAATGATACTTACCAACTAATTTTTATATTTTACAAAATATGATAAAAATAAAATTTTTATTTTTATAAATATGCATGATAATTTTTAGAATTTGACCATGTACTCACATAAATTTTTTTATATATTTTTCAAATAATTTTTTTTTAATTTGTTTGTATTTTTTTAGAGATAATGAAGAAAAAAAATGTATACTTAATTTCAGGTTAGCACCATATAGCGAGAAACTTGCAAATAATTTTAAAATGGTACCTAAATGCTTTAAAAATTTTGAAAATCATGTTGGTTTGTCTGGTAAAATAAGAAAAAATTCAACAAAGAAAACTGTTGAAATTTATTAGAACATGTTTACCAAGCATGTTCTAAAAAAAAAAAGCATTTGTTTTATAATATTTTGCACAACCAAACAATGCTTTATGCTTGGAATGGTGGCAGCCTGGCCCAATCATATGAGCTGGACTTAAAATAAAAAACTCAAAATGTTTTAGACCAAAAGGCCTTGAAGGCCGAATCCACTAACAAAAACGAAGTGCCCTCTTTTATCCTGGTAAGATCAAAACACTGATTTAAATGCTTTTGCTAAGAAACAAATTTCTTCAAGTATTATTTAAATAATTTGGGTTATGATTACACAAGTGTATAAACAGTGGTTCGAATCTGTGGCCCCACTATTTTTTATTTTTTCTTTTTGTCTATAATGGAAACAAAAAGAGGTGTATCAGTTTTTGTTTGTAAAAAAAAAAAAAAAAAACCTAAAAGAAGGAAAAGAAGGTTGCATCTTCAACCATTTAGACACTGTTTGGCATTATATTTTAGAAGTTTTTTTTGAAAAAAATTTAATTTTTTTTTTATTTTTCTCTATTTTAAATTAATATATTTTTAATGTTTTCAGATATTTTAATATGTTGATATTAAAATTAATTTTTAAAAAAATAATAAAATGTATTATTTTAATATATTTTAAAATGAAAAGTACTTTGAAAAAAATCGCTACCGCATTCCAAAATATACTCTTAACTTTAAAAAAAAAAAAAAAATGGTAGAAGCAGACATCAGGATTATCCAAAATGTTACATTTGATCCCTGGTAAAGAGTGTTTGGCTGTGCATTTTAACCTGCGTTTCATCAAATTTAAAATTTTTTTTTTGCTAAAATTGAGTGCGGTTTGTATTTTTTGGATCGTTTTGATGTGCTGATGTTAAAAATAATTTTTAAAAAATAAAAAAACATCATTGACATGTATTTCGGTACGAAAAACTATTTGAAAAACAACCACTACTACACTACCAATCACACTCTACGCAACAGATCCTGACCTGTTACAGAGATCTTGTCCTCTTCTTTTGTCTTCCTTCTTTTACTAATCAATGTGATTTATTAGCTAATCCAGTTTTCATGAGAAACGAAAGATTCTGTCAAAATTTCTTGTATTTTTGTTTATTTTTATATCATTTTAATGTATTAATACTAAAAATAAAATTTAAAAAATAAAATAAATATTATTTAAATATATTTTTAAATTAAAATATTTTAAAAAACAACTTACGCAACAAACTCAGAAACATATCTAAATAATAAATTTTTTTAAAAAAATAATTTGAATATTAGCGCATTAAAATAATTAAAAAATAAAAAAATTAATTAAAAAAATTAAATTTTTTAAAATATAAAAATAAACCGGACCTGAACCGTGATGGTGAAGTGCAGTTCTACCCAGGAAGTCCTGCCAATTGTACTGTCCCAACAAAATCCAACTGTCACAAATCCTTTTAGCATTTAACTGTCCCAACAAAAAATATATTAACCGATTGATCCTCCCACTGATATGTAATATGAATATCTATTACTTCGGGCCAATCTATATTTTTACATTAGAAAATAAAAATTAAAAAAATGGCAAGCAGGTGCAGCAGTCTCAGAATAGTATGGAACTAATTAGGTGGCTTGCAGGTTATTTTCTGTTTTGGCATAAAAAATATTAAGAAAAAATATATATTTTTAAAAATAAAAAATATAATATTCAGGTAATTGACTCGAGTAAGTTTAATAAACTCTTTTAATTTAATAATATCATTAGAAAATAAGATATTGACAACAAACAAAGTAAAATAATAATAATAATAATGATTCAATGCAAAAGATGAACGCTTGTCAATATTATAAAAATATATCTTCATTCATAAAATTTCAAAAACTTATCGATGATCTTATTTGTTAATAAAGTAAAAAAATTAAATGAGAATATGATAATTTTATAGAAAGCAAAAAAAATAAAAAAACAAAAAAAAGTTAATTATTATTAACTTTTTCAATTATGAACCGAGTTATAAACCGAAAGCACTATATATAAAAAATCATTAGGGTTAAGATCATAAGAAAACAACACAAAAAATCCAAAATAAAAAAATATAATAAAAATAATAAATGTTAAAATTACAATAAAAAATAAATCAAAAGCCAACAACAAATTTTAAATTTGAAAGTTAAATTAAAAAGAATAAAAATATCAATAAAAGGAAAAAAAATAAAAAGAACAAAGACAAAAACAAATACACTATAAACTTGGATTGAAGGATGAAACTAAAAACAATGAAAATTTAAAAGATTCAAGGAAAAAAAATAATCTTAAGAATAAGCATCAAATCCTAAATATCAGAACATTATAAAAAAAAATGAATATGCATAACTCTTCAATGTGTTTTTTAATACTAAAAAACACTCTTAGATTTAAATAAAAAAACTTATGTACGCATCTAATAAGCAACCTCATAACTATTGTGTAAAGCAATAAAAAAAATTAATCAACAGTAAACAAAAATGAAATTGAGAAAACTAAGAGAAAAATAAAGATCAAGATATCTAACATCATAATACGAGTAATTTACCTAGTTATATTTAATGAATTCTCCTATCAAAATAAATTTATTATAGAAAAACACATAAAATTTGTAATAGAAACCGATATATACATAAATTTTATTGAGAAATAATTTTTAAAAAATAATACAAGGCTACATATATGAAAAATCTTATAAAAAATCAATATTAAATAATTCATATAAAATTAAGAAAAAATCATGGATGAATCATACATGCCATTCTAAAAATTAAACACACCCAATATCATTTAAAAAAAATAACAATATAATTTAAAACATAAAACTAAAATTTATTTAAGAAAATATACACAAATAATGCATTATTTTTTAAAAAAACTAAAAATTAAAATAAAATAAAAAAGGAACTAGGCCAGGTGCTACTGGACCTAGCTAGTCAAGCCCAACACCTGGCCCAATAAAGCAATGACCCGGATTCAGCAAACAATGCATTGTCATGTCAACTTAGAATCAGATTAATGTGGTGACCGGAAAAATACAGTCCCTTATTTTTTTCACCCAAAGTCCTATTTTCAACCTTTTTTTTTTACCAAAAACACTTAGAAAACACCCCGGAGACCTTGTTAAACCAATCCATAGCTACCAAAAAGTCAATAAACCACTCAAAAACCTAAAATCCACCCAAAACAATTCTTCTCAAGCATAAATATGTTGTTTTAGGTGTTTTCAAGGTAAACAGATACCTAAATGTAACCCCCTCTCATCATATGGAATATTTTAATACAAAAATCAATCATTGTGGTGGTCAAAATCTTCCCCAACGACCATTTTGTCTTTCTAAACCGGAATTCAGCAACTTTATTTCTCTCATCCCAACAGAAAAGGAGTTAAAAAAGAAAAAAATAAAGTTAGGTATTAAAATGTATTGTCTTTAAATTTAAGGAATTGATCTTCTAATTTCTAAAAAATAGAGATAAAAATGAATATTTCAATGAAATTTTCAACTGTCCCCCATGTTACCCAAAATTATCGCTTCGGTCTCTTAGCTTTCAATTCAACCCTTTCTTGTAAAAAAGATTTGCAATTAAGGGTTAATTTGGACTCAAAATGATTAAATCGTGCAAAATAAAAATTTAAAAATTAAAGTAAAAATTATAAAAAATGAAATGTTTCAATCCACATATTGTGAGAGATTGCATAATATTTGAAATAATAGTAAAAGGCTTTTAATTTTATTTGTAACTGGGTTCTCTTTTGTGCTGGTTGAAATTACTGCTGTTACTGTGCTCTGAATTAAAATATTGTTTTCAATACTAAAAAGAATATAGTCATCAATAACATATTTTCAATCATCAAGATCATTTGACATGTATTCTTAGGTTTAAAATTAAAGAATTTTAGTTGAAGGAATTTTTTTCATTAAAGATTCTGATAAATTGTTTTATAAGAAATAAATATTTTAGTGAAAAAATGTCAAAATTATTATGGTTTATTATTTATTTAATTATATAGTAAAAAAATAAACATGCACATCAGAGATAAATAATAAGATAAAAAAAACTTTAAAAGCTACATAAAAGAAGAGCTTGTTTATATTATAAATATATGCTACAATAGAGTAAAAACCAAACATTATATGAAAAAATAATATCCTAAATATTTTTTTAGTAATTTAATTCTAAAGAATTTTAATTTAAATTGAGTAAAAAAAGACTTTTAACAAAATAGAGCCCAAGCCCAGGGTTGGCAAATTTTTTTTTTTTTCAAAATAGGACTACGATTCGCGAAGAGAAAAGGAGAAAAATCAATATATCTTTATTATCCATTCAAATTATATTTATCTCTAATTAAACTAATTTTATTATAGAGTTTCTAATCTATTATCTAGCCCACTCGAATTATTAAATATTTTTATTTAAATTTAAATTTTTTTAATAATTTTAAATTATTTTAATGCGCTGATGTCAGAAATAAATTTAAAATTTTTTTAAAAAAATATTATTTTAATATATTTCTAAGCGAAAAGTACTTTGAAAATACATTTGTTTTTGAAAAAAATTTAATTTTTTCTATTGTTTTCTTTACTTCAAATAATTTTTATGTGTTCATATCAAAAATAATTTTTAAAAAATAAAAAATTTATTTTGATATATTTGCAAACAAAAAATACCTTTTAAAACAACCGCCACCACACTAACAAACATACTCAAAAACAACTTTTTCAAAGCATGCAACTACAGGACCAGCCATATTAAGCTGCTTGTGATATTACTCCTCATGGAACCAAATCGATCCCTAACTTACAAGATTTGTCGCACATGTGCGGCATTACAGTGAATGCGTCCACTCTCATATGTTTCTGGAAATCAGGAAATAAGGAAGGCAAGGATTTATTGTCTTTTCTCTGTGTATAGAGGGAATGAGAGTCGTCACCTAGTATTTTGGTCACTAGAAACCCTAACTGGTTTCAAAGATCGCGTACAAGGACTGGTTATGTAAAGAGAATGTATTAGCACCCCAGATACGCCTTACATAAGATAAACTGCATTATTTAATTGTCTGATAAAAATCTAGGTGTTATTATATTTCTAATTATTGGTCCGTCTATGATTTAAGAAAAGTTTTTCTCGGTAAGGAGGTCCTTATCTTATAGGGTAAAAACCTAACCGTTCTAATGTTTATAAAAGAAGTACCTTTTGTAATATCGGGAATACGTTTTATGTATTAATTCGTAATCTCAGATACTAAAACAAAATAAAATATTTTTTTGGTGTTTTTTTAAATATTGGCCCAGTTTTCATGACTTTAAAAAACTGGTTATTAAAGCCAAAATACACGCTAAAATATATTTTTGAATTTTTTATCGTATGAAAATACGATATGATTTTTTTTAAAGACTTGGTTGTATGCAAGAAAGCAAAACATTTTTTTCTATATAATTTTTTTTGCAACATTTTAGAGAAAGCTGGGTATTTTAATACCGGATTTGTATCTTTATAATATAAAAATAAAAACCAATATTAAGCAAAAATTTAATAGAAAAACATGTGGGAAAGTCACAGATTTTTTTGGACTAGGTCGGACCCGGCCCAACCATTTTGGTTCGGGCTGCAGCTGTTTGGCCCAAAAAACAGTGGAGAAGCTCTTCATTGTTCATGTGAACAGTGGAGAAGGGATCGATGCAAGAGAACGAGAAAAAGGAGGAGGACAAGGGCGGGGAAAGCCTGACGTAGCGGCAGTGCTGACGGTGGCGCTGGTGGTTCTTCTTCCAAACGAGGCGGTCGTGCACTGGGGAGCTGCTTCACCAGCCGACGGTTCTTCTTCTTCTTCTTCTTCTTCTCTGTGTGCTTTTCCTCTGGTTCTTCTTCCTCTATTTTTTCTGTTTTCTTTATCTTTGCTTCTGCTCCTCCTTCTCTCTGTTTTCTTCCATTTTCTTTCGTTCCTCTTCGGTTTTTTTTTTAGTTCTCTCCTCTCTATTCACCTATGTTTTTCTCTATTCTCTCCTCTCTATCTCTTCCTTTTTTTTCTTTCTATTTTTCACCTCCAAAACTCCCTAAAAGTGTCGTGTCAATCCCCCCGTCTTCCCTGTTTTTCACCTCTCCTGTAATCTCTTCTTTCTCTGGTCATGTTCCTGTAAACCCCGGGAAATAAATAAATAAATAAATAAAATGGAAGAAATTCATGCATATGGTTAAATAAAAACAGGAATTCAGAAATTTTTGAATATAAATTTCTGGGCGAAATAATTCGAGACATTATAATAAATCCGGTACTGTTGAGGGTTGGATTTAATGGAAGAGAATAATACACTCAAAGGAAAAAAAGAGGGCTTAAATGCAAATAAGGGAAAATATAGAGTATAAATACTCTCTCCTCACAAAAAAAAAATCTGTAGGAACCATAAGGAGAGAAAATATGGAGTTTTATACCCATTCTTGAGAAATCAAGAGAGAAACACTAAAATTTCAAGAACACATCCAAGATTAAGAGCTTATAGATGAGATAAACACTTGAGAGCAAAGGATTACCAAGAAATTGAACAAGAATAAAATAAAGGGAGGGAGTTGAGAATCTTCAACTGGTTGAAGATCAAAATCTAAATTTGTATCGAGTAAGGTGTTCTAAACATGATCTTAAAAAAAAATTATTTTTTTTATTCGATAAAAAATTGATGCCTTGATATTGAATCATAGGTTAGAGTTCTTAGACATGAATTGGGAAAAAAAAATACTTATTGTTAAGATTAATTTAATTCGTGTGTGTGGTATGTAGTTTATGAAAGTATTGTGTGAAGGGGAGGGGGAGACGGATCTGGATGGACTTGTCTCCTGACTTTCGATGAGATTTCAAGTAGGAGGATGAGGGAATTAGAATCGGGTTCATCATAGAAATTGTAGATTTGAATGTTAGCTAACCAAGAAAACTGGTCTTGCTCAATTTGGAGATGTAGAACTCCGATTATGGGTTATCAACTGAGACTGAGTCGTGACTGATTATGTAGTGCAGTAGGACTAATTAGGTAATGAGCAATTTTGACTATCTTAGAGGCAAAACTGGGTTCTTCTCCCTTCAGAGAACTTGTAGTCTCGTGTCTTAGCTTTCTAACAAGATTAATCTCACTTAAAATGAAGTTTTAGAACTTTAGGTATAGTTAAAAATCTGGTGAGTGTTTGGACAGTAACAGTTGAAAATTAGACAGTAACAGTTCAAAATTGGATAGTAAGAGTTGAAAATTGGACAATAACAGTTCAAAATTTGACAGTAACGGTTGGACAGTAACAGTTAAAAATTGGACAGTAATAATTGAAAATTGAATAGTAACAGTTGAAAGTTAGACAATAACAATAGACTTTCACGTGATATAAAAGACTTGAGTCATACGAACACTTGCATATTGAGATACTAACTCTGAAAATATACATGATATATGTATGTATGTTAATATGAGGAAATGAACATACATAGAAAGTAACATATGAGTAATGGATGAATATGGATTCTCTATAATATCGGCTTGAAGGAATCATAACCAAAAACTTATGATTCAGAAGGAGCAACCAGGATTGGATCTTCTGTTAAGGGAGGTCGTGAGAAAGGCGAACAGGTGCATGGTTTCCTCCTATTTGCACCTTTACAATTTAAAATTCTCCTGGTGAATGTAATTACAATAAATGTCGTGTTCAATGTAAATAAAGTCTAGTGATTCACAAGATTAGCTTCGGCTAATGGCATCCGTAATAAGATTGTCAAGATATGAATTACAAGATTAGCTTCGACTAATGGCATCCGTGATAGGATTGCTAGGATATGAATTACAAGATTAGCTTCGGCTAATGGAATCTGTGATAGGATTGCCGAGAAATGAATTTCAAGATTAGACTTTGCAAGGTCACCAAGTTCATGCAAGTAAATAAGAGTATTCAAATTAGAAATATACAAATGAGCGTTAAGTGAGTTAAAAGATTTACAAGCAAAATATAAGTTCCCTGTTAGAATTCTTATGGATCAGATAAAAAATTAATACTTTATTCGTATTCATTACAGGAGTATATATATATATTCTTTAGCAACATAATAGTATGTTTATTTATGTAACAGGTCCAGTAAATATCCATGGAGATCATTAGTTTAGGACCCTACTTTGTGAAGCTTATGTAAATCTTTAACTTAAACAAAAGAGAATTAACACATTTATGTAGTATACTTTTGTGTAAATCTTCATGTATTTATAAAAGTTCAGCTTAACATGTAGTATTTTAATTATCTTGTAATTAACCATTTTGAAATATTTAAGAAACACTTATTATGTTGTAAATGCTTTTTTTGCATGTTAGTATTTCTTTCTTTTAAATTTTATGATATGATGTTTGGACTATGTTCATATTGAACTTACTTGTAGGATATATATATATATATATATATATATATATATATATATATATATTGTGTAGATTGTATGAGTTGCGGAATTATGGGACCTTGTGATGATGAGATTAATTAAGTAAATTGGTGGTAGTCAATAACTTGGAATGTCCTAAATGTAAACGAAACTCTGCTGAATTTTTGGTAAAAAAGAAAGAAAAAAAAATTACCCTTAAATAAAGAGGATGTGTTGGGAACTTTTAACAATGATCGATCGTACAATCGGACTGTTACAGTTCCTCTCTCTGTAATGTCTCTATTTTTTTTTTCTTCCTCTCTGTTTCTTGAACAATCTCCCCTCATCCAAAATCTTCTCTCCAAAATCCCCCTTCTACTTCCCCTTTTAGCTTTTGTTATTTATAGGGGCAGGGGAGAGGTAGCCACCCTATCCCTGTCCAGTCATGAAGATAGGGTAAAGTGGTTGGGGCGGTCTCTGTGTAGGCGCCCCAGCTGCCCGCAAGGCATGGTTTCTCTGTCTAATCTTTATCATGGTGGCAAGTGAGGGGCGTGGGTTGTGTTAGGGGTTGGACAAGTGGGGAGAGAGAGGGGGGAACAAATGCTACAAAGGAGGGGAAGAAAAACCTTCTTCCCATCCCTTTGTGTACTTATAGGAGGAAGATGGCAAACAGTGCCATCAAAATGGCACCGTTTGCATTTTTTTTTTAATAGGGCACTGAAATGATGCTGCTTTGTACAAAAACATGTCGTTTTATTTAAAAAAAAGCGCCAAAGAAGTGCCAAATTACAAATCCATCCTTAATTTTTAATTTGTTCAATCAAGTCCTCAATTGCAATTTTGGTTTTAAGAATCAATTCAATTGCATCCTTGCCAAATTCAATAGCCGGCCCTAAAGTTGGCCGCCTTTTTCATTTTAGTCCTTGGTATTGAATTTGTACATTTTGACCCTCACTTGATCAATAAACTTACAATTTCTTCAATTTGGCCCCTGATTCAGTTAATTCAAGTTCCTCTATTTACGTGCTTTTTCCAGTTTGATCTTTGGTTTTAGATGTCTTCAATCAAGTCCCTAATTTGCCATCAAACTTCAATATTTATGCAATTAAGCCCCTGATTTGACCAAATCAACTCTTAACAATTATAATTTGATCTCTAAACTTTAATTTCTTTCAATTAAAGCCCAAATTGACTTAAAATTTAATTGAGTCCATAAACATTTGATTTTAGACTTTTCTTCTTCAAATTGAATTTTTTTTTTTTATCAACAAGGCTCTCATTAGTAAAAAATATATTGTCAAATTTCAATCTTTGTATTTTTGAACCTCCTCAACTAATTTATGATCATTTTCTAGGTGCTCTGGAATTCTTTTCTCACTGTTATTATTTTTTTGGTTTTCTTTCGAATATATTTTTTTAAATTTTTTTGTATTTTCTCCTTTTGTATGGGGACCTAAAAATGGGTTACAACAAGATTTATTGCAACTCTTGCTTACATTCAATTCTATAACCTATGCTTGCTTTCAAATTCCTTTCATTATAAAATTTTTATATGGAAGAATTATCAAATTTGTATTGTCCACGTTTGCCATTCAAAGTTAGTATCTCAGCTCACTATTTTCGAGTTCTGGTTCTACATAACAGAGGAGCATGAGATTCTTAAAGCCAGCGTCTAGCGTTAACAGAGCATAGATAATTGGGTTTTCGGGACAAATGAAATGACAAGTCGACGTCAAAGGAAGATTGTTGGTTAATTCGATGGTTTACCATATCTTCATATCAATCAATGATCACCGGCTCAATCAAATCCATCATTTAAATAAAACCCAATTCAAATCAAGATATAGATTGATCCAAGAGGTGAAATGAATTTAATAACTATTTTTTTTTTCTTCTTGGAGTTTATTTATTTATTATTGTGATAGTAATTATTTTTAAAAAATTTTATATTAATACATTAAAATAATATAAAAATATAAAAAAAATTAATTTCAAATAAAAAAGTTATTTTTAAAAAATATTTTTACACCGTAAAAATAAATTTGTGCTAAAATTATGTTTTTCTTTTATAAATCCTTTTCCTTGAGAAGATTTGAGGAACGACTCGGTAGAGTGGAAGAGTGATGCAATATAAAATACTTGGAAAGAAATGGAGAAATTAAAATTAATATTTGGGTCTTTGAGGTCAAGTTCCCAGCTGTCTCCCTTGATCCGTGCTGCCTCTACAATTTCCTGTGGGCTTTCCTATTAGTTAGATCGATCTACTGAAACCAAGGTTATCAATTTTATTTTAATAGGTGTTTTATTTTTTTAATTGGAATAAAATATTTTAGTTTTGAAGTGTTTTGACGTGTCGTTTTGGGTTGTACTGTTTATATATATATATATATATATATTTTCAAAATTTAAAATATTTCTAAATAGTCAAGATTAAATAAATCTTTAACTTAAAGTAATTCAACTTAAATAAAATATTAAAATATTATGAAAGTAAAATGTTTTAACACAAATATTTTAAATATAAAGTTAGGTCAATGTTATTAAAGCTAATGAAATCTAAAGCATCCCTTATTTTGCTCAAATTCCTACAAAGTATAAACATGAAAAAAACAACATGAATATAAACCATATATATTAGTGATAAATCTAATTTTAAAAAATTAATGAAAATAGTAATAATAATTTTCAATATTATTATTAATATTATTGTTATTGAAAATAGTAATGAAAAAGAGCTTTTTATACTTGGTTGGTTTAATTAATTAAATTGAATAAGATTCAATTTGATTCAATAACTTTTCAAGAGCAGAACGAAATATGTGGAATGGAACCGGAACGTTCCGGCTGAAATTTAACCGAAAAATCCGGAACGGAACGAGATTTAAAATGAGATGAAAATTATTCCATTTTGTTCCTTTTTTGAATTGATATGGAATGTTTCGGTCATTCCAGGCGAAACGGAATGGAATTGACAACCTTGATTGAAACCTATACTTGGTATGGAGACCTTTGAAGAAAATTCCATATACTAATTAAACCTACACTTTTTTAAAAAAATAAAAAATATTATTTTAATATATTTTTGAACAAAAAATACTTTAAAAATAATTATTACCGCACTCTTAAACACCTCAGAAATATTGAATGGGGACCAAAAAAGAAATCAAGATCTTAAATAGTGGTTGTGATTAGTTCATTGTGAATCTTTCATAACTAGGTTTCATGAATAGTTTTGTTGAGATATTTATAAACTAAGTATGAAACTCTGAAATTTTATAATTTAAATATGCGGATGTATATACTTCCATGTAAATGTAAAACTAAAAATGACATCATCTCAATAAGTGGTGGAAATCAAGATAAGAAATAATAGATATATAATGATATATAATGAAGGGGATGTGTAAAACCCCATGTAATAAAAAATTTTCGTTCAAACATCATCCTAACAAATGAATGTATACTATTGCACACAAGACACTCTTATTCATTCCAATATCATCAAAATAATAAAACAATAAATTCTGAAATTTATCAATAAGTTTACACAAATTAAAAAGATAAAGTGCGATGCACCTACTTCCTTCACATAAATTATTTAAACACATACACATAATCAATATACATATATAAATCGAGCATCAATAATTTGATCACAATATATACCATTAAATTATTACTCTAAAATCAGTACACTTCATTTTTGTTATTACACATCTAACTCAACAGTCAATACATTGCCGCTACTAACTCTATTCAAGCTAGCTAGTCCACTATATTTTCCTACATTTATAGAAAATACAATTTATTTAACTCTAACAAGTATTGTAAAAACAAAAGTTTGAGATGTAAGGCACCTACCTAATTCTTGAACTCGCATAAAAATCCCATACTACTGAACATATCTTGCAATCTCTCCTGTATCATTAAAGATACATATCAAATGTGGCTTTACCATAATTGGAAATTTCGTTCTAAAACTCATTTAAATTTAACATCACATGACACATGCATTCGTATATTTATTTTATTTCCTTTCATTACTTGTCTTTTCAGGCTGAATATCTTTAAACATGGCCAGCAAAAAAATTATCTGAAAATTTTTAATGTATCACGAAAAAAAAAGGATGTAGAAAATCAGAATTGTTATATAGCGAGATAATACTAAGTTTAAGAAATGGTCCGTATTGCATATTGTGATTAACCTGGTGAAAAAGTTTATAATTTTTTATTTATTTATTGTATCATGTTTAAATTTTGCTAAAATCTAGTTTTAGATTACGTAACTTGCTTTAACTATTTGAGATTGTAAAGAAATATAAATTAGATTCAAAACATGCTATTTGGGCTATATCAATTTAAAATAAAATGATATTTTTTAATTTTATTTTTTAAAAAAGTTAAAATAATATGGTTTTGATATTTTTTTTAAATCAACCTGGGTTTTGATAGGATAGTAAGTTAATCAGATCAACTTTTATATAATTTAATTTGAAATCTAGTCTAAATTATGTTTTGAATTGATGAATCATAGAGTTGATTTGTCAAGTCAAACCGAGTTTAATAACATTGTTTGAAACAATACTTCTTTAATCGACGGAGTTTAATAACATTGTTTGAAACAACACTTCTTTAACAAATTAAGCTAAGGCTCTTAACCTAAAACCTTAATCATGGATTATCAATTTGGCTTCAACATAATTAGTTCTGACCCTAGAGCATTTTTTTTTAGGAAAAAATGAACTCTTATTTGACTTTGTCTCAGCCAAATAATATTCCAACTCATCTAAGAAGTTGATGCAATATTTCAAAGGATGATAAGCTATACTAGCTTAGATTCCATGTGGTGATGCAATATTTCAACTGACCTTAATTTGATTTCGCTTTGGTCTTTTACGCTTTGAAAATAAATGAAAGGTGAAGAAGTCTTCAAATATGTGTGCCAAATTAAACCTACCCCCCGCGACGGCGAGCCCTAGCAAGTTGAAACGCTACTTAAATATTTAAATGAATTAATAATTAAGAGGGAGTCTTCCAAAATCAGATGAAGTTTTTCCGCAAAGCCTAACCCATTTAGATTATGTTTTACAGTGTTATTGTGGTTCTTTTTTAAATAATTTTTCGTGTTGAAATGCATGCTAATAATATTTTTTTTATTTAATTTTTTTTTGACATCAACACATCAAAACGATCCAAAACATACAAATTATATTAAATTTTAACAAAAAATATATTAAATTTTTTGGGAACGAGGTTGGCACCACGTTCCCAAACAATCTCTTAATAGGCAGGCTTGTGGAATGAATTTTCTAAAATCTTCATGTTCATACTCATAAAGAGAGAACAACCTATAAATATTTAACATAATAATAATAATAATAAGGGAACTAACATATCTCTTAATTTTCACATAATTCTCTACTAGATTAAAAGTATTTTTTATAAAATAATTTTTTTCAAATCACAATCACAACAGCTATTACAATACCAAACACACTCTAGATTCACAAATAAAAAAAAAAAGAAATAGGCCCTCTTTTTTATGATTGTAAAGGCAAAAACCTTAAGGCAAGGGTTGATTGTGTATTTTTCAATGGATGATAGATACAATTATTTTTTTTCTAGAATTCAATTGAGAATTGGTTGATGGTTAGGGGATAATTAGAATATAACCCAAAAATTAATCTTGAAATTTAAAAGCATAATTAAATGGATTCATCAATTAATTACCATTACCAGGTTTGTTCTTACAAAACATATATTTTTTTTTAATCCAAAACATACAATTTGAGTGGAATCTATAATCAAATATGAACGGAAAGATTTAATCAAACATGGCACCATGAGGCTTGACTTAGCATCGACCCTTAATCCATTGACACATTCCATTTT
>Ga0325414_1001442_pt1 | contig 22934 bp, 9 predicted proteins | sample PopdelMetagenome_8_FD_206183 | JGI IMG/M metagenome (GOLD analysis project Ga0325414, IMG submission 206183) | Populus deltoides microbial communities from Bellville, Georgia, United States - Leaf-PdKOR-R3 | ecosystem: Host-associated > Plants > Phyllosphere > Phylloplane/Leaf | place: USA... | reverse complement strand
CTTATTCACTTATTATGCAAGCGTTCAACCGATTCCATCTCACCTGAAGATGCTATTGCTTCACCACCACTGCATTCATTCATTGCCTTTTATTTAATGAAAACTAGCTAGATCTTCGTCTATTCTATTTTTCTATATATCATGTTTTTATTTATCCTACGCTAGCTATTCTATTTTTTCTATTAATGATTTTTATTTTTTCTTAAAATGAGTTCCTATTTCTTTAAAATGTGTGTTCATTTTATAAAAATTTCATTTTGATTTATTTTTTAAATAAAATAATAGCAAGATTGAAATCACTAATTCTTCAAAAATAAATCTAATATATTACGATATATCGAGATTTGCTAAAATACTCAAAGGTTTTCTGGCAACCAAATCATTTTGATTAAATTTTATTTAGTTACCATGTTAAATGAGTGTTTGATAATATAATGGATGATATATTTTTTTTATTAGATTTTATTTTGATCTTGTATTTTTAAACACAATACCAAAATTACTAATTCTTCAAAAATAAATATAATATATTACAATATTGAAATTTATTAAAATTTAGATTATTTGAATTCAAAGATTTTCAAGTAACCAAATCGTTTTGAGTAAATTTTATTTAGTTATATACCATGTTAAGCGCGTGTTTGGTAATACAGTGTATAATATTTTTATAAAAATATTTTTTAAATAAAAATATATTAAAATGATATTTTTTAAGATTATTTTTATTTTTGATATCAGCAAATCAAAACCATTAAAAAATACTTAAATTTTTTTTTAAAGTGATTTTTTTTTTGAAAAGCACTTGAATATTTGTTTTTACATTACAATTTAATTTTTAATTTTTTTTATCTAAAAACATTAAATTAATGTTTTTTAAATATTTTTAAATAATTTTAATATGCTAATATAAAAAATAATTAAAAATAATTATTTAGATATAATTTTAACTGAAAAAATATGTTTTAAAAAATAAGTTAAATTGCATTAGCTTATTAGCTTATTAAAATCATGTTTGATGTTATATTAAATGCTGCTTTTTAAAATATTTTTTATTTAAAAATATATTAAAATTATATATATTTTTTATTTTTTTAAAATTTATTTTTAATATTAACTTGTATTATTTGAAAATATAAAAAAATTAATTTAAAATAAATAAAAAAATACTAATTTATTTTAAAATATTTTTTAAAAACAAAAACCAAAGGACAACGGGTAACATATCATGATTTCGAAAGCTTAGGGTTTGACCGTTTAAGTGAAACTGAAAGAAACAAAACTCGAAACCAGAAAGCTAGTAGTGACTGCATATTGTTTGTTAATGAATGAAATGGCAGGGAGTTCTTCATCACAGTCACAGGCTCCCAAAATCCTACTAGCAAAGCCTCCCGGATTGGTGACTTCTGGACCGGCGGTGTCTGCCGCTGCTGCTAAATTTGGACGCGAAGACGAAACAGCGCCGCACCATCACCATCGGTCTCGTCTCCCTTCAATTACCTCTCTCAATCTCCTCTCCGATTCTTGGGACTTCCACATTGATCGCTTTCTCCCTGTATGTAACAAATACCACTACTCAAATAGCATAATAATTTCCTCAGTTTCGTAAATTATTTGTTTTTATATATTTATTTCTAATCTATTCATACATTTTGGATCGGATCAGTTCCTGACGGAGAATACAGATTTTACAGTGGTTGGAATAATTGGGCCGCCTGGGGTTGGCAAGTCCACAATCTTGAATGAGCTTTATGGCTTTGATGGAACCTCGCCAGGTTACCCACTTATATTTGATTCCTTACAAGTTATTTTAACAAAGGAATGAACAAAAACGATGACAATACCTACTGTATGCTATATATATATAATAAATACAGGGATGCTTCCGCCGTTTACTGTGCAGTCTGAAGATAACCGAGCAATGGCAAGGCATTGTACTGTGGGAATTGAACCCAGGATATCTGCTGAGAGGCTTATTCTTCTTGATACCCAGGTCAGGCATTTTTTTTTATAATTGAAGTTACAGTTTCATAAACTCAATCTGAAGATTTTATCCTATTAAACTTAAATGAGTTCGCGAAACATAAATGAATATAAATAATGCACGCTTTGGCTGATTTGAAGCTCTGCGTTTTAGATTTTTGGGTTCAGGGGCTCAATCTAAAAATGACTTTATCTAGTCTCTTGAATTCATTTGTTTTTTCCTAAACTCATCTGAATCTTTAAGATTCTCATCCCAGACTTTTCACAAAAAACTGTCAGTTTCAGTTAATATTTTGTTGATTCAAGTAGAAATTGGCTTGAGTCCAACTTGAAGGGAATTGATTGATCGGCTCTTATTGATAAAAGAGCATGGAGATAGAGATGGGATGATTACTCTAGGAGATAAGGATGGGAAGAGAACACATACATATGGGAGAGTAATACACTGTGTAATCAGGTCTGGAGATCCTTAAATCTGCCCTGTCCTGTGCCTGATTGGGGTTCTCTTAGGTAGCGTTTGTTTACGTCTTAAGACAAAAGAGACGAAGATATTTGGGACAAACTGGACATGTCCTCTTGTCCTTTCTATTTTGAAAGGACAAAATTCACTCCAAAACTATTCTCGAGACATTTATTTTTATGTCTTCGTCTCCTTCTGTGCAACCAATCATGTTTCTTCCCCTATTGTTTCTGTCTCTTCTTTTATCCTAGGACACTAACTACATGCAACCTATTCAATTTACACCAAAACCCACCTACCCTGCTCATTTTACACCCTCTGTTTAGGTGGGATGGGCGGGTTATCCATCTCATTTTCATCCATGTAAAAGACTATTGTTGTGTAATTCTTGCACTAAATTTACTTACTACTTAACAAGGTCACTTGTCTACACATATAAAACAGTTGTTTGGTTTACGAACATCAAATCCTACACCCCTAATTGATATTCATTGTTCTGATACCACAAAGCAAATGCTATGCCGTCTTCTGTTTCTGTCTATCCTCATATAGTATACTGAAAATTTTATCTTCTCCTTTTCTTATACTTTTTTAACTTTTTTTTTTCTTAATTTGCAGCCTGTTTTTAGCCCTTCTGTTTTGGCAGAGATGATGAGACCTGATGGCTCATCCACAATTTCAGTTTTAAGCGGTGAAAACCTTTCTACTGAGTTGGCTCATGAACTTACAGCTATTCAGGTAACTGGAGAGGAACTTTACTTCTAATTTCATGGTTGGAGTAAAATATAGTAACTGTGTTTATTGATTGTGCATAATCCATCATATTTTCTTGCAAGTACATCCTTACAGTTATTGAAAGATAAAATGCCTAATGAACTTCTATGTTTCTGGTTGTGCTGCAAGGATTCATTCATGGTTGGAGTAAAATATAATAACTGTGTTTATTGATTGTGCATAATCCATCATATTTTCTTGCAAGTACATCCTTACAGTTATTGAAAGATAAAATGCCTAATGAACTTCTATGTTTCTGGTTGTGCTGCAAGGATTCATTATAGCTTGGTGTTCTCCTAGCTTCCATTTGTCATGTCCTGCTGGTGGTATCAGATGGAGTTTATGATGATAGTATGCGGCACTTAATGTTGACGGTATTTCTTATTTCATGGCCTCTGCACATACTAATGTTGTATGCTCCATAAATTTGGGAATAGACAGCTTTCTTTAGACAATCTAGTTCTGTTCGTTGGATAGTCACTAGGAATTTTCTTTTTTCTTTGTTAATCTGTGCTCATAATTCGGACAAAAATATCAACTTGATGCACAATATAGGAACAAGAAAGCTTACTTGTTTGTTTGTAATTTAGTACATTAAGAGTTTTATTGTTATTTAGGTATCTTTCTATGGTGTTATTATTATTATTATTAAAAGGTAATATATTGTTAGGATTCATATTTTCTATTTAGTTGAGGATACTACAGTTTGTCGGTGTCAAACACTATATAAAACCATATCCTTTGTAAAAGACACAGATTCTTTCAAATCCTTCAACCCTCTTCTATAGGGATTTGCCCTCATTTATAAGTTGTTCTTTCTTCTTGCTCAAGTTTTCCCTCTGCAATAGGGAATTCTCTACATTTGCTACTACCCTATCCCATATCAATTTTGGTATTAGAGTCCAATCCCATCCAAACCCGTAAACCAAAAATCACAAAAAAATCTAGATTACCAGCCCTCATTTCTTTGTTGTCAAGAAAAAAAAAAAGAAAACAGAAGACTTTATGTATGAAGATTATGATTATATTGGCAAGTGCGCTTGTATAAGTTGGGTATTATTTGTTCAAATTCACCGGTTCTTGTATTGGGTCAGTGATGGAGTACTGTATGGGATTTTTGCACCTTGTGGCTTTGTGGAAGAGATTATTATGTATGACAAGGCAATCATAGTACATTTTTTATTTCAACAAAGTGCAACTAGCATCTAGCAGAATGTGAACAAATCATGGCTAGCCCATTCCTTTCCAGAATAACTTATGTATCTACTACTATTTTCTCAATAATTTCATCATCACACATCAATCATCGTTGTTTCTCAACATCACTTATCCAACAATGCATCTCAAATCTGATTTAATCTTTATAAGTTGGGCTTGAGGATACTAACTTTATCTGGTAAGACACAAACTGCTTCCTTTAAGAATTTGCTAATATAGTTGTTAGATGGTTTTTGGTACTATATCCTCATGGTTGTATATGGTCACACATGCACTGATTATTTCAAAACTATATGTTAGGTCAGATGTATATCTTTAAACTTCATATGAAGGTACTTGAAAAACATTGTTGCCCGGGACTTGAAATGGCTAGATGTTTTTTTTTTAAAAAAAGATGATTTATTGGAGTTTAATACAAATGAGGAATTTGGATAAAGGTTCGAATATCCAAGCGTAGAATTTAAAGTTTTTCTGGGATGCAACTTCAATAAGGAGGATAAGAGGACAATGCCTTCATGTATGCTTGTAGCATTAGTGAGAACTAATGTGCTCCCATATTGAAAAAGTAACTACCATATATAACCTGGGAAAATGAAAATAAATTTCTACAAGTGTCCAAATCTAATGTATACCTGAATATGCGATGAGCACAAAGGAGAGATAGCAAAAACAAGGTGTCTGATTGTTCTTGCGATGCCTGATGGCCTATGCCTTATGAGAACATGGTAATATGTTATTCTATCACTCAGAAAGTAATTCTTTATTCAGGCCATACTCTTGTAACTTTTTGCAATTTGATATGTATTTTTGTTTACTTTAGCTGCCTTCTAATGCTTTGTTCGTATATGAATGTTTATTTTTTTTTCTTGTGTAGTTCTTGTTCCTCACAAAGTAGGTAGTTATGTTTTATCACAACTTAAATATCTGTACTGAAGTTGCATGAAACTACACTCTGTCTTTGTTCATGGTATGAAAGAACATTTTTTATTAAAAGCTATGATACTAGTCATTTATTGTTTCTTGGCCAATGTTTCAAGATCACTAGAAACTGGATATTCTGATGTGTTGCCTTTTCTCAAATACCTGTTCTATGACACTTACATTTTGTTTGTCCTTTTGCTTTCAACTTGAATGTCTCACTTGGTTTATCTATCTTGTACAATCTATATAAATCTTACTGGGGTGCTATGTATTTGCAGGTTGACTTGCTGAAACATGGCATACCTGATCCATCTTCACTAAACTCTGCATATTTGCAGAGCTCTAATGCGGGGCCTGAAAAAGAAAACAAGGATAAAGTCTCTGAGGCTGAAGAGTATATGGCTACTCCACTCTTTGTACATACAAAGTGAGTTATCATTTTGTTCAATTCTAATAAATTGCAACTTAGCTTATGGAGAAAAAGTAATTCGGTAGTGAGTCTTTGAAATAAGTTGTATAAAATACTTGTTGACATGATCAACTTTCCCCCCTCTCCATGTAGGGCATATCTCATATGTAATTATTGTATTGATAATCAGGGTGTTCAATTTTCTGTCTTGTTACCCCACTCTGATTTTCAAAGATATATTTCTTGCTTTTAGGAAGCCCAAGTTAGCTAACAAAATACTGCGATCACGTAACACTTGATTAATGATCTATTAATGCATGAAGGCTAGGTCTGTTCTAGGCTTGTCATTATTTTCGCTCTTGCATTAGAATATATGGAAGTCACTTGTTCTGTATTCATGGTGGTCAAGATATGCTCACTTGCAGTAACGACCAGGAAATTTTAAGAGTTATGCACATGTGAGCATGTTTTCATGACTGGCCAGATGTATTCTGCTGGGCTCACATGCAGCCATAGAAATAAATAGAAATAAAGCTGTTATCGTCAATGAACAGTTTCTATGGATTTCATGAAATAAAATCCTTGGAATGATGGTACATCTACAATAGCATGACAATGATTTTCAAAATTTTTGCATGTACATCTACAATAAATGGGGAGATACAGATCTCAAATCAACATTTTTGCATCTAGTGCATTGTCTGTCAACGATGTTGCTCAACTTCAATAACATTTCCTAATTGCTCGAAGTCTTATTCAAAGTTATCTTGGTATTATGTGATATGGAGTTCTTTCTTTCTGGGAGCAGAAGCACCTATCTAATCCTCTTTTTTGCAGGCTGCAAGATAAAGATTTTACTCCATGTAATTTTGTGGAACTGAGGAAGGAACTAGCACAATATTTCAGCTCCTCATCATTCATCAAAGAAAGGGGTGGAAGCATGGAAAAAGAGCAGATCTCTTATTCTGTGCCTTCAAACAGTCATGATAATGATCCAGATTCAAAATCTATCAATTTATTTGTCATTCCATTAAAGGACAAAGATGACTCTCTTAAAGCTCAGTACAAAAGTTACATCTCTGCACTATGGAAGTTGCGAGATCAGGTTTCTCTCCTTCTCTCTTATGATCAAGTGCAATCACATATTTTTTTCCTCATCTGATAAGATAAAACCTATCAACAAAGATATTGATATTCTTTTCCCTTGACAAACTACAATGTCTGCAAATTTGAAAAGGCTTGCTGTTTCTTCAGGTTTTATCAATGAACGCCCTGTCCTTTGCTAGGACAGTCTCAGAACGTGACTGGTTGAAAAATTCTGCCAAGATCTGGGAATTAGTTAAAGGCTCTGCAATCATTGCAGAGTATGGCCAAGCACTTCAAGGTTCAGGGATGTTTCGGAGGTAGGAGTTCAAGTTTTGTGCTAGAGAGCACAGGTTGACACCCGGATTTGAACTGGGGAAAAAGGGTTTGCAGTCGCCCGCCTTACCACTTGGCAATGTCGCCAAGATTTGTCTTCGATGCTTACATGTATGATTCGTGTCCTCAACCAGGATTGTTTACATGTATGATTCGTGCTGTATTTTTGTTTGAATTTCAAGGGCATGTTTGTAATGGTTGCGAGAGAAATGATTATGTTACTGATAAGTTGTAGATCAGGTAATCAATCGTGCGCAGCATTTTTGCTTTGCGACTTCTTGAGAGGCCTTGTTATATGGCATGCAAATACTGGCTAGAAATGCTACCATTCGGTCTTGGAAGGATATGACCATGCTTCACACAACTTTCAACTTTCAATGAGGGGTGGGTAAAAAAATTCAAGAATCAATTAAACCGAGAGAATAAAAAAATTACTAAAAAAGCTAAATCATGAAAAAAAACCGATTAGAAAAATTAAAAAACAAGCCGGTTCAGTTCGGTTTTGGTTTTAAAAGGTTGAAATTGAATAAACTGAATTAAACTGGTTTTAAAAAAATAAAAATCAATGGTACTATAAATATCTACATTTCCAGTTTTTTCCATCTACTTTTTAAATCCTAGCCGTCACTTATGTTTCTCAATTCTTTAAGACTAAAAAGCACTCAATTCTTTAAGATTAAAAAGCACAGCCTCCCTCCAAACCCGTCGTCTGTCTATGTTTCTTAATCTTCATCTTACAGCACAGTCCCCCGGCTGAAACCGAAACGAACCGGTTCAAATAATCAATGGTACTATAAATACTTACCTTTCCAGCTTTTCCCTTCTACTTTCTAAACCCTAGCCGTCACCCATGTTTCTCAATTCCGCTAAACTTGCCACCCATGTTTCTCAATCTACATCTCTCATCTCTCAACCTTTCTTTAAGGCTTTTAAGCACAACCCGCCCTCCCTCCAAAGTAGATCTGGTGAACAAACCATTCTTAACTCTCACCGACTAAGCCCATGGATTAAACAACCAAACAGCAGCTCTGGAGCCCTTATTTTCAATCTTCATCTCTTAATCTTTTTGTTCCTTTTTACTTTTCTTTCGATTTCTGTAGATCTATTATATATTCATTTCCCATATTTATTTACAAGGTTGTTGATTTGTCATAGTATGCTCATGTTGCGATTACTGTAATGGATGTTGTGAGAATTATTTTTTTTCAAATTTTCGTTTGACACTTGTTCTTTCTGGCTTTCTTATTTTCAATTTCAAAAAACCTGCTCGATATGCCTGGTCAAGATGAAATTGGTTTTTTCCAGTTTTTCCTTTCAATTAACCGAACCGAACCGAAACTAGTCGGTTTGAACTGGTTTCAGTTTTGATTTAAAAATAAATAAATAAATAAATTGGTTTGATTTTTTTTTTGTGAAAACCAAACCAAACCGGAAATACTCACCCCTACTTTCCATCACAAATAATAGTTGGATATCCTTTGCAAACCCCATAAACTTTTGGCAATGACTTGAAACTGCTGTCGGACCTTTTAGGAATGAGTAGATTAAATCAGCATTTCAAGTCCAAATAATAGCAGAGTATTAGATTGAAGGAACCAGTGCAACTTTTTAAATAACATTCAATAAGACAACATGTGAAGGTCGAAATACTGTAAGCTTAGTTGAAGGCTTCGGACAGTGTACATGTAATAAGTAACAAGAGTCTAATACAAGAAAATTAATGAGAACAGAGTTCTGAGTTCTTATCTATAAGTTATAATACATGTATAAGAAAAAACTAAAACTACTCGGTGTTTCACTGTATAAGTTCACAGTGAAACGCTAAACAATCCTTTTTTTTTCTATTTATTTTTCTGTTTTTATTTTTTTTCTATTTTTTTTGTCTTCTTTTTTTTTGTTTTACTTTTTTCCCATTTTTTTCTGTTTTTACTTTTTATTTTTTTGATTTTCTATTGCCTTTATGGGTTTTTTTTTTTGCTTTTTTCTTTGGGTATTTTTCTTTTAATGAATTTTTTTGTTTAATTTAGTTTGTTAATGTTAATTTTTTTATTTAGTTATCAAATTTTCATAACACAGATCTCGGGTTTGCGGGTTAACCTAATTTGACGAGTTAACCCGAATTTTTTTTCTTTTCTTTTTAATTAATTGTAACATATACTAAAACAGATCAGTGTTTTACTGTGGACTGCACAGTACAGTCCATAGTAAAACACTGATCCGTTTTTGGTTTTTTTTTAAGTTGTCTTATTTTTTTAGCTGTTTTTTATGGCTTTCGAGAATTTTTTTTTTGCCTCTTTCTTTATTTTTTTTCTTCTAACAAATTTTTTTTTGTTTAATTTGGTTTATTAATGTTAAATTTATTTTATTTAGTTATCAGACTTTCATGACACGTTTTCCAGATTTAACGGGTTAACCTGATTTGACAAGTTAACCCAGAAATATATATTTTTTGCTTTTTAATTAATTTTTTTTTCATTTAGTTTAGTTTGTTAATGTTAAATTTCTTTCTATTTAGTTATCAGACTTTCATTACACATATCTCGAGTTTCACGGGTTAACTTGGTTTCACAGGTGAACCCAATTAATTCTAGGTTGACCCGTCAATTTTTTTTTGTTTTTTATTTTCATAATTTTTTTGATTAATTTAGTTTGTTAATGTTAAATTTTTTTATGTAGTTATCAGACTTTCATGACACAGATCCTAGGTTTAACGGGTTAATATGATTTGACAAGTTAACCCAGATTTTTTTTAATTTTTTTTGATTAATTTTTTTTCATTTAGTTTAGTTTGTTAATGTTCACTTTTTTTTATTTAGTTACCAGACATTCATTACACATATCTCGAGTTTCACGGGTTAACCTGGTTTGACGAGTTAACCTGAATTTTTTTTTCTTTTTAATTATTTTTTTCAGTTTAGTTTAGTTTGTTAATGTTAAATTTATTTCTATTTAATTTTTTTTCTTCTTAGAGGTTTTTTTTCTTGTATTTTTTCTTTTTAATTAATTTTATTTAATTAATTTAGTTTATTAATATTAAATTTTTTTCTAAGTAGTTCTCGGCTGATGCCTTTAGTTTTTCTTTTTGTTTTTTGTTGTTTTTATGCATTTGACTATGGACTGCACAGTGCAGTCCACAGTGAAAAGGCTCATCCTTTTATTTTATTTTTTTAATTAATTTTTTTGTTTAATTTAAATTGTTAATGTTAATTTTTTTTTCTATTTAGTTATCAAACTTTCATGACACGGATTCCGAGTTTGACAGGTTAACCTGGTTTGACGAGTTAGCCCAGTTAATTATGAGTTAACCCATTAGTTTGTTTTTTTTCCTTTTTAATTATCAAACTTTCACGATGCGAATTTAAGATATGACGAGTTAACCTGGTTTGAAGGGTTAACCCAGTTAATTCATATTTTTTTTCTTTTTCTTCATTAGTTTTTATTTTCCTGTTGGTTTTTTTCTTTGTTTTTTTCTTTTTAACTAATCTATTTAATTATCACACATTTATGACACGACCTTGCAGCTAGACCTACGTCTAATGCTATTGGGTCTGGTATTACAGTCAAACCCACTTAAATTTAGGCTATGTAAGTTTAATGTTTTTATTAATATTATAAATATTACTCTTGGATTAGGCGTTGCAACTAAATTTAAGACTCTTGGGTATAACTTTGCAAAAAAACCTAATACTTTTAGATCTTAGCTTTTTATGAAATCCAAAAAATAATTGACCCGCGGCATCGCGCAGGGCATGTAACTAGTAACAACACTATGCCTGCTCAAGCTAATGGTAAGAGTGAGCTGACCTGAAGCATGGACCTCTGAAAACAGTTGCTGCTAAAAGATTAGCAAGTAAATCTTGTGAAGCTATGAATTTAACACAACTTTTGCAACTTTATCTTGCATAAAATAATAGTCACCCTAAACATGTTTTTCTGTGTGCATGAAAAAACAGCTTAGGAGGTAATAAGTGGCTTCTGAATTATCACAGCATAATGTTAGCTCACCTAACTAGGATTGAATCGCATGCAAGCTCTGATACACCATTAGCCATGGCGTTGTATTCTGACTCTGTAGATGAGCATACAATTGTTTTCTGCTTTCCAACAGACAAGATTGGGACCAAGAAAATCAGCATAACCATTAAGAGTCGGTGAAAGCAGGCAGGTGGAAAGAATTTCCGAGTACCGTGAAGACATAATCAATAGTATGTTGTAAATTGCGTAGTATTCACTTGACCGCACTCCAATGACTCATATAAGGTGAATGAATAAATTGATAAATTTTATTAACAGCATAATAAATGTTAGGCTGGGAAAATTTAGCTTTGGCCATTAAAGATAAATTTGAAGGATTCAGCAAAAAAAAAAAAAAAAAATACAAGGAGAAGGCTGAGTGTGGAAAGAAGAAAGAAAGGGTGAGAAAAGAATAGTGTAGAAAAAGTAGGGAAATACATTAATTTTTAAGCAAAACAAAGTGATCTTACACATTTATTTTTTTAATATGACTATGATTTTACTCTTGTATAAAAATACATACTTTAACACTAACGAACTTGATTCTTGTGTTTCTAGTGTTTATTCTTCTTTGTTAAAGGAATTTAATGATGTATTTCATAATGAAATCTCAAGGAGATTGCCACATATAAAAGGAATAAAATATCAAATTGACCTAGTACCGAATTCGATTATTTCTAATAGACAAATCTATAGAAGTAATCTTAAGGAAACAAAGGAGCTTCAAAAACTAGTGAAGGAGATAATGTCAAAAAGATACATTCAAAAAAACACGAGTCCATGTGTTGTTCCATACTTTTAAAAGACATTTGAATCTAGATTGCATAAAAAATATAGGTTGTTCTAGGTTGATAATTTTGAAATTTGAAATTTTTTGCGTGGTTATGATATTTGTTGTTTTTATTAGTTCTTTTTTATTCAAGTATGTTTAGTTATGATAATGTGGGCTGCTAAGGACAAAAGAGTTTAGTTTAGAGGCTTACAATGTGTTTTATGGGTTTAGCGACATTCTGGACTTTTTTCTGGGCAGCTGGGCATATGTTCTTCGTGTTCATCTGATAAACATTGTCGTAAGTGCTAATTTTAAGTCTTGTTTTGATTTAATTCTGGTTTCTACAAGTTCATATATCATTATTAGTAAATAATATAGGATTTTCGAGCATTATTAACATGTTTTTGAGGGTTTTAATCTTAGGATTTCGGTTTTGAACCGAAACCTGTTTATGAGAAAATCGTAATGTTTAGTAATAATCAAAGCAAAATGACACTTGATTCTTAATCTATGCTTGATTGCGAACAAAAACCTGCCTTTTATTGTTTAAGATCTAGTCTGGTTTAAGAGTTGTGTTTGCTGGGTTCTGAATGAATATTCTTCATGTTCTTTATTTTTCATGTGTTTGATCCGCTTCGACAAAAAAATTTAAGTTTTTATATTTTTCTTATGTTGGATATGTTTCGGTCCTGGGTTTGTTTTCAAGTCAACTCGATCGGGTCAACCTGGTTAGGTTAAAACCGGGTCAATCTTTAGGCCTTGTTTGGTTTACTGTTATTTTTTATAAGGTTTATTTGGTTTAAAGGTGTGTTTAACAAACACCCTTTAGGCTTGTTTTGGGTAGTTTTCATTTCAAGAAAAATTATTTTTTTTACCAAATAAGGTCTTACAAAAAATATAAAATAAAAATAAAATTTTTATTTTTGTGTGTTATATATAACCAAGTTTTCTTAAAAATACAAAAATCATATCTTGTTTTTTTTAAAAAAAAAATTACATGGTATGTTTTATTTTTTTAGCATGCATATTGGATTTAATAATCAGTTTATTGAATCTATGAGAATTTGGCTAATATTCTAATAATCACTAAAGTTTTAATTCATGAAAATTAATGGTCAATATTTTAGTATAAATATCGGACCTATAAGTGAGGCTGATATTTAAATATCAGGAGTTGACTAGAAAACTCTCAGAATTATTTTAAATATTCATCAATTTTAATTGGGAGTATTTTTCACTGCAATATATGAATTATAAAAAACCATTTTCATAAAAATTTATTTGGGTACACGTTCCCATAATAAATTCTTAATATCAGATTTATTTACATGAATAAATCTCAATCCTAAGCCTAAGACAGACCACTAGTTAGGAACCCATCAAAACCTTTAAACCATGTTCAAACCACACAATACAACTTATCTGAAGTAAGGTCTGGGTGCTAATATATTCCATAGCCACTATCAGTCCTTACCCTTTGAATCTCCGACAAGACTAATACACCCGAGTTTCCTAACGACCCTGAACCAAACAACTAGGTAACGTCTCTCTTAACACTCTTGACATCGTTCACCCACGTGCGACAATGCGTTACATACACCTTTACTTATTTCTAAGGAACCTTGAGTTGATATTTCTATAGACTTTATTTTGGGTCTATCTAGGTCAAGAAAATGAAGAGACTCCATATTTGTTATTGTAGATAGATTTTCTAAAATGACACATTTCATTTCTTGCCATAAAACTGATGAAGTAATGAATATATCAGATCTATTCTTTAGGAAGGTAGTTCAATTACATGGTGTTCGAATGATCATTGTGTCTGATCAAGATGTTAAGTTTTTGAGCTATTTTTGAAAGATTTGTGGGGTAAGTTAATAACTAAACTTTTATTTTATACTACTTGTCATCTATAAACAGATGGTTAAACTAAAATAGTAAACAAGACTTTAACCCAATTATTAAGAGTTATCGTTCAAAAGAATATTAAAAATTAGGAGTATTGTTTGTCATTTATTAAATTTTCATAAAATCATAGTGTATATCCTATTGCTGATTATTCATCATTTAAGATTATTTATGATTTTAATCCTTTAACACCATTAAACTTGATTCTTTTTATTTTTTGATGAAAGGCTTAGTCTTAATGCTAATAAAAAAAAAAAAAACAAAGATGGTGAAGGACTTATGTGCAAAAACACGGCAACAAATAGAAAACAAAATGAGCAATATACATTCAATCATCTACTCTTGAAGTTTACAAAAAACGAAGCTCTGTTGGATCAAGTCTAAACGTCCCATAAGAGTTCTTCAATAACATTTTAAAGATAAATAAAAGATACTCTTCAAAGTATCAAATCATCAAATCTCGATCAACAATACACGCCTAAATTTGTGATCTAGTAAAGCACAAGTCTTGGCTTGATTTCACAAATAAATAAAGTCATCATAAATCAAATTTAAAGGAAGAATAAGATGATTGTTTATTCTTTTGTAAGAATATTTTAAATAAAGATTGTACTCAGTCATATATTTTAATATAATTAAATAATTATACACATGTGCTTACTTAATTTTCATGTATTCAAAATTATATCTATAGATGTTACTCCATAGCAACTGTGATAAAACAAATTTTATATTTAACCTAGAGAGAGCGTTTCTCTAGCATAAGCCTTTTATCTCTTTTTACATGTAATATTTGAAGAGATATTCCAAAGTATCATGGAAATAGTTGGGTGAGTGGATGCATGATTTATAACTTTTTGTAGTTGAATTTGTCTGTTATTTTTTTTAAGGTTGTAATATTTAATAAAATGACTCATTAATCATGGAATATAATGACATTTCTATAAATAATTTTAGTTTTTTTATTGACTTTTTTTACACGCATCAGTAAGGATATAAGGTGTTAACCATAGGGATATTCAAGATATAATTGGGTGAGAGTTGAGCCTATAATTGTATCTATTCTAATTTATTATATTTTAAGAATTGTAAACCTAACTCATTTAATTTTTTAAATCTAAGTGGGTTGGATATATCGTATTGGACTTTTTTTTGTGTGGATATTACAAATATTCATGAATTAAGCTTATATTCTTAATTTTTATAGGCCCACATTTAAATGTGTACCCAAAACATATACGGTAGGTGTCATGACACCCTTAATATTAGTTCAATTTTTTATTCATTGCATGACCATTAAAATTTCATTACCTTCCCCCTCCCTTCCAGCAAAAAAATCAAGATAATTTTTTGTTACGTTAAAAAAATATAATATGAAATTCACTAATAAGAACTTCAGAGCTGAAATATTTCTAAATAAAATAAAAATAAATGTTCAATCCATAAACTATGAAGTATAAAGATAAAAAAAAAGTAAATATAAGTTAAGCCGAGTTCATCGGGTTTTAAAAATCATAACCCATGCTATCCATTTCTTAAGGTATTTTTACCAACTATCTTTTGTAATATCTACATCATTTGACAGGCTGGGTTGGGTCAGATAATACAAATATTATATATACCGGGTTTTTTGAACACCTCTAATTATACAACTTATAAACTATAAGATGTAAATTGTGATTTCAAAAAAATAAAATAAAAACAAAGTAAAAAAAAATGACTAAAGGAGTCAAGTCAATTATTTCTCTTTTTATTGTATCATATCTTTCAACGGAAGAAAAATAGAGCAGAGCCCACTTTAAAAAAATAAAAATACAAGTAAGATGAATAATTTTTAGGTGAAGATATTCTTATCACTTTTGATAAGTCAATAATTTTATTTTCTCTCTTTTCTTTGTGTCTCTCTCTTTCTTTAAAATGAATCTGCATAATAACTAGTCGGATATCATTAATTACTTCTTAAACACCATAAAATTTTTCAGAAATGCTTCTTCGAACTACTTCTCACCATTGAACTACAAAGATGGCTTTGCTTGGAAATCTCTCATCATAACTAGTTTCCAATGAATGAGCCTTGATGAAGTATTTCAAAATCCATCTCCCTTTTATTTTGTTTCCGACACAATGACTAAACTATGGATTAAGGCGTTCGTGTATCATAGTTAGTGCATTACTTTTGGACCAATTTTTACATCAATCGAAACTAAACTCACCACCTTTTAGATTAGGTCAACGTCATATTAGGCATTAATCAATTCTAATTATTGGATTATATGAATCCACCAACAGTATATATTTAATTATATTTTTTAATTAAATATTCATTGCTTGCTTTTGCAATGTAATTAGCTTAATTTAATGATTGTGCCAGCTTCCTTTATAAGAAGTTTAGTATAATTTGCGGCTTTTGTTTTCAAAAATTTGAAAGTTTTTTTCTTGTTTTTATATTTTAAAAGTGTCTTTAAAAAAATTTTAAAAATAAAAAAAACATAATGAAAAAATACTTTTCTAAATAAAAAACACTTTAAAAAATAAACACAATTACACCCTTAAAATAAAATTCAACAAAAAGTTGCCAAACTTTTTTTTTTTAAATAACCCAAAAAACAGTTTTCAAGGTTCAAGTTTCATTTTTTTTAAAACGAGAAAATCTAAAACAAATGAATTATTTATTTATTTATATATATAAAAAAAAAACACTCACACAAATAACATAAGCCAAGCCAGATGTACTGGTTCCTAATGGGCTTTAGCAAACTTTAAAGGCCCACACAACTTACTAACAAAAGAAAACAGCTCCATCCTATCTTTTCTATATATAAGAAAAAAAATCCCAAATATTTCTCTCGTTTTGTTTTTATATTTTTACTGTCCTGCGTAACAGAGAAAAAGAGCGACGATGGCATCGAGCTTGCTAAGAAGCCTTGTAAGCCGAAGCAGAAGCAGATTGTCCAATGTCGGTGCTGCTTTGAGCACAAGAAATTATAGTTTGGTTACCAATCAAATCAGTAATCACACTGCCAAATGGATGCAGGTATTTTCTTCTTCGTTAATTTGGTATTTTTATTTGGATTACATGTCCAATTCTTCAAATTGATGTTTTTGGAGAAAGGAGATTCCAAATTGAATTTTGTAATATATGGCCGATCTTTTTGTTTTTATTTATACGAGAATCCAAATTGTCAAGGTTTTTCTTTAATCTTCCTTAATTTTTTTTTTTGTTAGACTCACTGATAACTCTATCTATGGTAAATTTAGGAGTCATTGGATAAGGTTGATTCTTTAATTTGGGCAGCTTTGGGGTTATTGATTTAATGGATTAGAAGAATGGGTGGCTATTAATTTTGAACCATCAGAAAAGTAAAGTTATTCTCAGATGTTAAGATTCATTATCATGGACTAACTATGATGATAATCAGTCAGCTGAAATTCCCATATCCTTTCAGTTTAAACTAGCATTTGTTTTGTTTGATTATTTTAGTTGTACAATATATTTGAAGCAATTGCCTAACCATTTGTTAATAATCACATATTTTTGTTGCCAAGGGTATTCTGCTGCGGCAAATGTTTTTTAAGGATAAAACAAAATAATTCTTTGAACAAAAACTTTGTTTCTTTCCTCGTGTTGCTTATGGTCTACCTGCTTACATATGTTACAATTGTTTGTGCATTTTTTTCGCTTCAAATCATTTTTTAGGCCATAGTAATGATAACTGCATAGTCAGGTCAGTACTGCATATAGGCTTTTCCTTGAGAACTATGGGGATTGGGTGGGTATGTTGTATATTTAAGAAACCAGAAAACTGGTTCTATGGGAAACACACATTGATCATTGACATTTTGTTCCATAACCCATGGCGTTAAGTTGGGGATCAAGCAATCATAAATGATCGTCTTTTGTGGTGATAGACTTAGACACAAATCTCTTATTCCAAAATTCACACAAGACATTGGTCTTAGCAACTTTGAAAAGTCTAGATAATGTAACATGCTACATTTGTTTGTATGCTACACTTTTTTGTGTTTTGTGAATGAAATATTTACCATATGTCTTCAACCTAGTGTGTGTTCTTTACCTTCCTGATTAAAATGTTTATAATGATTTACATGCCTTTTATTAAAACATGTGTGCTCTCTTGCATAACTATTTCTATGAGTGTTGGTGTGTAGAGACAAATACTACCGTTTGCTAGGACATTTTCATTCATGCCAAGCTCTTAATACTAGAAGTCCCTTGCAACTTATATCAGCCTTCATCTTGTGAAAGCATTTAAAAAAATTGAATGATCTGCCCTCTTTTTATGTTTGTGTCAGATTTTAGATTTTTGTAGTAATAGATGGAGTACCCAGGTTCATGCATGCTTTTCTTACATCTTCTTATTTACTGCTTATATCTTTTATTCTGCAATGTTTTACTCATTGATGGAGGACATGGTTTGTCTTGTCTTTTGTCAAGTTTTTGAATGCTAAATGATGATTTAGTTGTTATAATTTCTTGGAATAACACATTCTTGATGTAGAACCAAAGAACAAGATGACAACAAGAAAGCTAATTCATGATAGAAATCAAAATTCACGAACAAGAGAGATATACTCGATCTTGAAGGGGCCAAATGCAGAGGGACATACTTGATCTTGACATAAATAAACCAAGAGACACTCAGTCTTGGGAAAGCAATACAAGATAGAGACACTTAATCCTGATGAAAGCTTAGTATATTTTATTCAACAATTTTAAGATCCAACATATAATGCTAGGTGGTAATCTATGTGCTTCAAACTAAACAAAATAGGAAAAACCTAATAAGCCCAGATTCTACAAGGAAACTAAAATCCTTATTTAACTAAATAATAAATACTAACACTCATAAATAATAAAATCTAGAATAATCATACAATATTAAAATTCTTAAATAAATAGATACCAATTCTCATTGTTGCCCATCATCCTCCATTCTCTCCTGGATGGGAAAAAAAAAACTCGACCTTGAGTTCAAATGTGTCGTAGCAAAAACCTTGCGGACTTGCATAAACTCCATAGTTCAAAGAAAATTTTATGCACTGGATACTTTTCATTCTTCTTCGAAGATGAGAGCAATGTTGGCAATAAGATAGGCTTCTCATCTACAAGATTGAATTCAGAAGGTTACAAATTAATGTGATTAACATCGCCTTTAAATTCTTCAATTTGTGAAATCTTCTTGTACACAATTCTTTACTTTAACTTCATGCTCATCTTGTGTCTGCATGATTGCAATGTCCTCTAACAAGTTTTCTTCAATGTCATTCATATTCAATGCATTCATCAACTTGTTTTACAATGGTTGCTTGTTTCATCAGACATCCAACTTCTATTTTGAATTAAACAAATGTAGCATTGAATGGGCCTATGTCCTCAAGTGTAGTCTGCAGAGTTTGGATTTGGGTTTTCAAAAGATGTTAGGGCTTCGGTGATTCGGAAAACCTTAGATGGAGTTCGATTAACTGCATGGTAAGACAATTGGACTTTTTGTTTTGCAGAAGAGATGGTATCAATAAGGCTCACATTATCATAGTACATTTGTAACTACCCATATACAAATATCCATCGTACCACAATTTTCATAAACACAGGTGTCAGTTAGTCCAAAAAAAGTCGAAATAGACATGCTTCATATTGAAATTGAATGAAAGCTAGCTCCTCAAACATAAATATAATATTCAAATAACCATAGTCAGAAAAATATTTAATGTAAGACATCCATGTCAACAGGATAAAGAATATGCGAGAATTTAACTAACAAGACTTATCTTGGCGTTTCTCAGTTCTTGAAGAACTATACTTCGCCAATTATAATTATATTCTAAATGATTCTTTTAAGATTGACCATGAGCAAGAATTCCATGGATCCTTTTCCTTTTGAGCCACAACAATTCTTTTTTAACCATCTTTAACCAAGCAAGTAACGAACACACAAGACAAGTTTTGTAATTACCCTAAAAATGATACAATACAGATTGAGTCGTGATGTAGAATAAATGATGGCAACAAGAAATCTACTCCATAACAAAGAAACCTAGCTAATCCCACATGGAACTTGATGGAATTTTGACACGATATCAACAACCCTTGCAAAAATCTACCATGAACAACCTTGAAGGAGGGAACGACTTCTGGATAATGCAACCTGGCAGTAATGTTCTTCCTCAACTTCCTTTTTTTTAAAAAAAAAAAAAAAATACAGTACCACATGTTTACTACAATATTGTACCGTGTAGCACAAAAATTGTTAGCTTTTTCTAAAAGATCGTACCTCTTCCCTTTCTTCCACTTTTCTCCCTTTTCTTTTCTTTTGTTTTCTTTTCTTTTTGGAACTAATAGATGGTACTCCTCTCTTTTATTTTATTTTTATTTTTTATGAAGAACAAAAAAAACTAGATGGATTTTACAGTTGAATTACGAAATTCAGGGGGGAGAATAGAGGATAAACTTGAAAATTTTGCGATGGGCACCAAATTGATGAAGAACCAAAGAACAAGATCACAACAAGAAAGTTAATTTCAAAGATATTCCAAAATTCAACAACTAGAGAGACACTTGTGTTTATACAAAAAATAAACAATCAAATGTCATTTGATCAAGAGAAATAGTTTTTGACCTTGTGTTTTTAGCAAACCAGTGAAGATAGTTGAGATCGACTATCGACCAAAGGGATGAGGATTCAAATTATTAATTAATGATAAAGTCTTATTCAAAACATGAGTCTTTAGCAGCTTATGTTGTGAATGTTGCAGTATAATTAGAGTTCTAACACATACAATTGCCAAGAGGAAGCGGGAGAATAGAAAGGATGAATAATAATTGGATTTGAGTTGTAAAATCCTCACACACACACACACACACACACACACACAACTTTCTTTTATCTCTTTATTGCTTCACTTCACTTTATTTTTATTTAGTTTGGGATTCCTTGACATTACACACCTTCATTTCTTAAGCTATTAAACCAAGTTTATAATTCCACTCCTCACTTGATTTGTTAGGTTGTTACCTGCCTCCTTTAAGGATTAAGTTCCCAAGTGTAGTTTCTAAGGAATGATTTTAAGGATTAAGTTCCCAAGTGTAGTTTCTAAGGAATGAATAACAGGGAACATATTGATTAGAAAATACATCGAATGATCAACTAATCGATCTTGACATGGACAAATCAAAAGAGACTTGATTTTGAGTAAAGCAATACAAGAGACACACTCAATAGTGGCGAAAGCACAAGCTATTTTATTCAACAATCCAACGCCTAATGTCTAGGTGGTTATTTATATACATCAAATCAAACAAAACATGAAAATCTAAAAGTCTTGATTCAATAAGGAAACTTGAATCCTAATGTAACTACTAAATAATATATTCTAATATATTTAAATAACAAATTTTAGAATAATTAAGTAAATACCAATTCCCATTGTTTCCTTTCATCCTCTATCAGTTCCCTGGGGTGTTTTGTATATTATATGTTATAAAAGTAGATAATGATGCCAAAAAAAAAAGGCCTTTATTTATATGAACAAAAGGTTTTTGTTGATTGGTTTTGTAACTGAGAAGTTGCTAGACTTAAAGAAGTGAGAGGGTGTTTTCACATTCTATTTGTTCTCTTTCCTAGTGAAAGGTTGATAAAGTCTTTGGTGCTTTCAACTCTGGGAAAATGCACACTTTTCAAATTTTAGATTGTAGTTTGAGCGCATCTACAATAATGATTATGAGCCTTTTGCTTTCTGAGCCTCTTCAGATGATGATGATCTCAGAAACTTTAGATTTAGAGAATACTCCTAATTAATTCTTTGTGTTACCAGTAGGTGAATTGAGATGTTTGCTTGTGTTTTATGATTCGTGGATGTGTACTTTTTTGGCTTTGGCAGTTATCATTTAATTCCCTAACCAGCTATTAGTGAATTAAAGTTACTCTGCTTTCTGCTTTGAATCTGCGAATCAATTATGAGACCTAAGCATAGTTTTAATCCCAATTTGGAATCTCTTTTAAGAGTTGACAGCAAAAATAAGCAAGATTTTTCCTTTATTTGTAGGATACTAGCAAGAAATCTCCAATGGAATTGATCAATGAAATTCCTCCAATCAAGGTTGAAGGCAGGATTGTCGCATGTGAAGGAGGTTAGTTTGTGCTTATGCCTTGTCTTTACATTTCGTGAACGAGGTAGATTTTTAAAAGTTCAACCTGTTACTCTTAACGGGAAGTCAGATTACAAACTCTTCCCTGCTGCACTCCTCCAAACCCAGAAATAAGTAAATAACCAGTACCAATTGATGCTAACATTGATGATTTGCTACTTCTTGCTGTAGACACTGACCCTGCACTTGGGCATCCAATTGAGTTCATATGCCTCGACTTGAAGGAGCCAGCTGTCTGCAAGTATTGTGGTTTACGATATGTGCAGGCTCATCATCATTAGGAGTTAAAGTTTGTCTTTTTTCTGCAATGTTAATCATTTGCAACCATATCACATGGGCAATGACTGTTATTGGGTAATCCATGCAACTCTTTATTATCTTGTTTAAAGCCTATTGTGCTGTCAGATGACAAGGCCGAGTGCTAATAACATTATGTTGTGTTCATTACTTAAATACCAGCAGAATAAGGCGTTCTAATCATTATCATTATCTTGCTGCTGGTGATTTATGAGCTAAATTTCCTCCATTACTCTGTTTTTGTTGTGTACTTTGAGCCTTGGTGTTTTTCCGCAATTTGGAAAAACATTCTAATAATTTCTGAATCTCTGATTGTTTGGGTTATCAGGGCGATGCTATTGTAACTACCTTCATAAGAAATCTGTAACTAAATAATTTACCATCATTTTTTGAAAGAAGAATTGGTGATTTTATGTGGAAGGTGAAGAAGTAAGTTTAGGTTTCTTAGTTCTAGATTTCTTTTTTCTAGAAATCTCTAATAGAGCTTACTCAATTGTCATTTATGATCAATTGGTTCGATAGATTTCAACATTTAAATAACAAAGTTTATTCCTTCATTTGTCCGATTGTTATAAATGATGATTAGTTTTATATA